>Ga0209542_10004616_pt1 | contig 28137 bp, 29 predicted proteins | sample RifCSPhighO2_01_FD_184028 | JGI IMG/M metagenome (GOLD analysis project Ga0209542, IMG submission 184028) | Soil microbial communities from Rifle, Colorado - Rifle CSP2_plank highO2_0.1 (SPAdes) (version 2) | ecosystem: Environmental > Terrestrial > Deep subsurface > Rock core/Sediment ...
CTACAATTGCGAAAGAAAACAATGGACCAGGAACAAGATGTCCCCGATTGAGTACAGGGGCCATCTTCTCACAAAGTCGAGCGTGGGAGTGGGTTTCGAAAGTGTCCACTAAATGGGGTACGCATCATACTTCGCTAAAGCTACGCAGTGCGCGGCACTACTTGACTTTGGCGCGTGCAACAGCAAGCGCGAGGCCCGTCACATTCGTGCAATGTGTCGGGCGAGGCGGGATTTCTTGCGAGCGGCCGTGTTTTTCTTGATAACGCCGGTCTTGCAGGCCTTATCTATCGCCTTGTAGGCGGAAGGGAGGAGTTTTTCGGCGCCCTTCACATCTTTCGCGGCAAGCAACTTCAAGAGCTCCTTGGCCGTGTCGCGGAGCGCGTCCTTGCGGCGTAGGTTGAAGACGCGCTTCCTCGCCGAGGAACGTATCGCTTTCTTTGCCGAGCTGGTGATAGCCATATAAACAGATTGTAGGGAGTAGGTTATAGGTTGTAGAAGGAAAAAGCAAATCCTGTATGATGGAGGCATGATTCGGCAGATTCGCGGGAAGGTGCTCTCGGTGGGGCCCGTCAGCGCCATCATAGAGGTCGCGGGCTTCGGTATGTTGGTTGGGATGAGCGCTCCCCAGACGCTCACTGCCGGCAGTGACGCAACACTCGCGACCCATCTCGCGGTGAAACAAGACGGGCTGGAGCTCTACGGCTTTCCCGATGCGGCCGACCGCGATTTCTTTGAGCTCATCCTCTCGGTCTCGGGCGTGGGACCGAAGACGGCCCTCTCGGTACTGCGTAAGGCGCCGCGAGAGGCGCTTGAAGGCGCTGTCGGCATGCGCGACCTCGCGTATCTCACCAAGGTCGTCGGGCTCGGCAAGAAAAGCGCAGAAAAGATGCTGGTTGAACTCGCCGACAAGGTCGGTCCCCGTTCACACTCGCACGAAGATGGCGAAGTATTTGATACGCTGGTCGCACTCGGCTATACCGAGCGCGAAGCGCGGAAGGCACTGCAGGCCATTCCGGAAAAGATAACGGGAAAGGATGCGCGGCTCAAGGCGGCTCTCTCGTCGGGTTAATTTGGTACCATACCCCTATGGAGATGCACGATGCGTGGTTTTTTATAGGAGTCTTCGTCTTCATATTCCTCATCTGGGTGGCGACTGGCGGGCCGCTCCATCCGCTCTCATTCACCGGTCCGTCGCTCGCACAGCCGGATGTGCTCGGCGGCGGGACGTATCTCCAGTTCCCGCGCGCATTCTTTAATGTCGGCGAATCTCATGTCGCTCTCCCCGGGTCGTCGAGCGGCGGGAGCAGTTATGGCGATTCAAGCATATCCATTTCTTCATCTCTCGATGGCATCGCATTCGGCTCTCCTTCTTCCTACCGCACCATCGTTTCTATGAGCAATTATGTCTCACATGCCAGCTCATCGGACCCCCGCAATGAGTACGTCCAGCTCTCTGTCTCGCCGAATGCCGGCGTCCCCATCGATATCTCGGGGTGGCAACTCGTGAGCGAAGCGACGGGCAAGGCCGCGGCCATACCGATGGGGACGCGGGTCCCGACCTCTGGCATCGTGAATCCCCAACAAGATATCGTGCTCGCGCCCGGCGAACACGCCATCCTTGTGTCCGGACGCTCGCCCACCGGTACATCCTTCCGCGAGAATAAGTGCATCGGGTATTTCGGCACGTTCCAACAATTTTCTCCTTCCTTGCCCCAGAACTGTCCGGCGCCATCGGATGAACTTGTGTCGTTTTATGGAGACTATTACGTCCGCGACGCAACCTGCATAGATTATGTGGACCGACTCTCGCGCTGTCAGACGGTTCTCTTCCCTCCCCGGACTCTCTCGGTCGCTTGCCGGAACTTCGTCGTACAACGCCTGAATTACAACGGTTGCGTCTCCGCGCACCGCAACGACCCCGACTTTGACGGCACTACGTGGCGTATCTATCTCGGCCGCGACAAACATCTGTGGCGCGCCCGGTACGAAATCGTAAAACTCTTTGACATAAACAAGAAGACGGTTGATGCATTCAGCTACTAGAAAGCGCAGGTGGTAGGTGGTAGGTTGTAGGAAGTAGAAATACCAATACGCGCCCATAGCTCAGTCGGTAGAGCAGCTCCCTTTTAAGGAGAAGGTCGTTGGTTCGATCCCAACTGGGCGCACAAACTTACTTATTCACACGGGGCCGGTATGTATACGTTCTTAATAGACTCTGGATTCGTCTCTTGACGAATCCTCCAACTTTCGATGGTTTCCTGACGTTGTCGCTCACATTCTATTTTTGCCTCTTTTCGTATATCAGATTGTGCCATAAAAAAACTTGGTAAGATTATAACCCCTGCAACAAGTAAAGAAATTACAAAAGAATAGGAAGCCTGTCTGAAACGTATTTCCTTAGAGAAGACAAACCCAAAAATACCAAAAATTATTGGAATGAGAATTACAGAGATTGGAATTCCAAACAGATACGGAAATGCAGCTGCAAGCGATATAGGGAAGCAACTAAATCTTGTGGGGTCCCAGGAACACAGGGGCAGTAGAGAAGACAGTGAGAATTTGGAAACAAGAAAAACCCAGACGATGCTGACAATTGCCGCAGAAATTGCTGTTAGTAGGTTTTTATTCATGTCTCCAGTATACATCTGATTCTAAATCGAGAGCGCGAAACATTCAAGAGACTCGGATAAATCCAGCCCTTTGCGGCGGGAGTCCTGTAAAAGCGATATCAAATCCAGAGAGAGCTTGCGCGATTCTTCTGGTTTCCAGCTTCTGCCTCCCCTCTCCATCAAGTCACGCGCCTTCCAGTGGAGAAGGCCGTGGAGCATCTCCGGCGCGTCGCCCGCGCGGAGCGCGCGGTTAATCTCCAACCAGAGCTTCTCGCGGGAGCGGACGGCGAGCGCGTTCACGAGCGCACTATTAAATCCCCGTGCTTCTTCGCGCATAGCGGCTCTGTCATACTTGTATTCAACCTTCGCCTTCGCAACAAACTTTTTCGCTTTTGCCGCGGGAAGTTTGGGTGCGAGGACGACGATAGCGTTGTCGGAGGCGGCGAGCGCATCAATATGCTCTTCAAGAATGCTTTCCGCTTCTTCATCTACTTCACTTCTCTGGAAAGGGTCGTCAACGAGTATGAGGAGCCGCTTCACGAAGAGCCCACCCGAGAGCGCCGCGTCTTCGAGCGCGGCGCTCGTGAGCTCCTCGCGCGCAAGGCGCACATACGCGAGGTTCGGCTCCTTTACACGCGCCTTTGCAACCCACTCAAACGCCTTTGTGCGCGTTTTTTCTACATCGCTCCCATAAAAGAGGTACAGCATGTTCTTATATTTTACTCATTTCTCCCCAGTTAGGACCGGCCTTTGGCACGACGGTGATGGGGACCTGCCTGCTGGCAGGTAGGCGCCCGTCCAGGACGGATTCCATAATTTCTTTTATTTTCGCAGAGAGTTCCGCGACGCGCTCCGCGCGTATCTCGTACACAAGTTCATCGTGCACCTGCAGGAGCAGATAGGCGTCCTCATCTGCTCTCTCCTTTTTGAGCATCTCGTCTATGCGCACCATTGCGAACTTGATGATGTCGGCCTGCGTGCCCTGCAGAGGCGCGTTAATGGCCATGCGTTCGGCCTGTGCGCGCACATACGGCAGAGACGATTTCATCTCCGGGAACTGCCGGCGGCGGCCGAACAAGGTCTCGGTGTAGCCGTGCTTGCGCGCGAATCCTTTTGTCCGTTCCAGATATTCGGAGAGCGTTTTGAATGTGCTGAAATAATCCTCCAGATATTTATGCGCCTCGGCAGTGGTGCTCCCGAGCTGGACTCGGAGCGCGTTGACGCCCATGCCGTAGAGGATGCCGAAGTTGATAATCTTGGCCCGCCGGCGCATCTCGTAGTCAACCTTATCGTGTGCAACACCGAAAACCATTCCCGCGACCTCTTGGTGCACGTCGCGGCCATTCTTGAAGATGTCGCACAATTTTTTATCGCCGGAGAGTATCGCCGCGAGCCGCAATTCTATCTGGGAATAATCCAGGGAGACGAGCGAGAATCCCTTTGAAGCGACGAAAGCGTGGCGTATCGCTCTCCCGCGCTCGCTCCGGAGCGGAATGTTCTGAAGACCGGGGTTCTGCGAGGCCATGCGGCCGGTGACGGCGCCGGTCTGAAGGAACTCGGCGTGGAGGCGGTTGCCAGAATCGAGCATCGTTGGGAGGTTTTCAATATACGTCCCGAGGAGCTTCTTCAATTCGCGGTATTCAAGGATGTCAGAGATAATCGGATGCATATCGCGCATCTTTTCCAGCTCGCTCTCGCGCGTGGAGCGCTGGCCACCGGCCGTCTTCTTCATCTTCTCCGGAACAATGTTGAGCTCGTCAAAGAGCACTTCGCCAAGCTGTTTGGGGGAGCTCACATTGAACTCGTGTCCCGCCGATTTGTAGATGCGCTTCTCAATCTTTTCAAGTTCTGTTCTGTACTCTTTCGCAAGAGATTTAAGAACAGCAGGGTCTATAAGGACGCCATGCTCGCCCATGCGGCGCACGATGGGGATAAGTGGCTTCTCTATATTTTCATATACCTCGCGTAACCTGCCGGTCTCATGAATTGACGTGGTGAGCACTGCATCAGCCTCATCGAGTGAATGCTTCTTTGTGTAAGCGAGAACATCGTCGAGCGTGGGGTTCGTAAAGTCCGATGCGAGAAGCCAGAGTTTTATCTTCGCTTTTGTAAGACGGGCCTGGTCCACCTTCTCTTCAGGTACAAGTTCAATCGTCCTTCCTTCTTGCCCGCTTGCGAACATCGTCTTGATTCTCTCTTTGAGGGTTCTGAAGCCGAATTCAGCGCACATCGCGAACATCTTTTGTATCTCAATATTTTCGCGCCACGGCTTCTCGGGGAGTGTGAAAGCGATGGGTGCGTCCAGTCGTATCGTCGCGAGCGATTTAGAGAACCGCGCGTCTTCTTCGTGCTCTTTCAATAGCCCGATGACGCGTGCCTTGATGCCCTTTTTCAGAAAAATTTCTTCGCCGTTTTTCTTCTTCAAGGCCGCATATATTTTTTCAATACCGCCGAAGCCGGTGATGAGGTCGGTCGCCGTCTTCTCGCCGATGCCCGGAACGCCCTTGATGTTGTCAGAGGGGTCGCCGCGAAGCCCCTTCCAGTCGGGAATGAGCGTTGGCGAAAAGCCGAATCGCTCCACGACCTTCTTTTCATCGTAGAGAATGGTGTCATTGATGCCCTTTTTGAGCGTGTAGACACGAACACGTTCGTCGTCAACGAGCTGGAGGGTATCCATATCGCCCGAGGCGATGATGACGTCAATGTGTTTCTCTACCGCGAGCTCGTGCGCAATGGTGCCGAGAAGATCGTCTGCTTCAAATCCTTCTCGCTCATACAGAGGGATGGAAAAAGCTTCAAAAACTTTTCGTGATTCTCCGAGCTGGAGCGTGAGCGCGTCGTCAAGCTTCGCGCGCGTGCCCTTGTAGCTCTCGTAGGCCTCGTGGCGGATGGTCGGCTTCGCTAAGTCATAACAGGCGGCGAGGTAGTCTGGCTTCAGGTCAGTAATAATCTTAAGCAGCATAGCGACGAGGCCGTACAAGGCGCCCGTGGGCGCGCCCGAGGGGCCGGTAAACTCGGGGAGCGCGTGGTACGCGCGATGGATAATCGCGTGCGTATCTAAGAGTACAATGCGTTTCTTGCTTGAAGCTTTTTTAATCATACGTAATCGTGCGAGAACCGTCTGTGTGTGCGACAAAAGAAATTCGCACAGCAGGAATGGGAAGTGCGTCACTCACTTTCTCCGGCCATTCAAGCAAAATGAGATTCCCTGCGTCTTGTACGAGCTCATCAAAGCCGAGCGGAGCGAGGTCGCCGGCTTTTTCTAAACGGTACGCGTCAATATGAATGAGCCGTTTGAATTGTCGCCCGTTTAACAAATAAATTTTTTCAAGCACAAACGTGGGGCTGGTCACTGTCTCTGTGACGTCGAGGGCTCGCGCGACCGCCTGGGTGAAGGCCGTCTTCCCTGCTCCGAGCTCTCCTTGAAGCGTGACGAAGGTCGCGCCTCGCTCGCGGGACGCGAGGCCGCGCGCGAAGCGCGCGGCCTCTGCCTCCAGCTCTACGAGCGTCCGGATCGCCTTCTCCATTGAGGGTAATTGTACCGCCGAAAATGAAAGTGCGCCTGCCTCCGAGGGAGTCAGACGCACGCGGTTTCACCAGCGCCACCATTTACCATCGCGACGCCACCCGCCGCGATAGCTGTAACCGTAGCCATAACTAGGGTAGTACACCGGCGGGCCGTATACCGGCCCAAAACAGCACCCCGAAGGCGTAGAAAACCAAATGGTAGTCGTGGTTATGGTCTGTCCAGACTGGGTCTGGACTTGCTCCCGGTACGTACCGGGAGGGCCAATCGGAACAACTATGCACCCGCCCAGTAGCATGGCGACGAAAAGAGCAAAAAGCACGTTTCTCATGACTCTCTCCCATTGATTGACGCTGTTAAGCATACGCCCAAATGGACGCTTTGTCAAGTGCCACAAGGGAGCCTGTATTCTGGTGTTATTATACCCGCATGGATTTACCGTTTGATACGACGAGCGAAACGAAGAAACTCGCCGAGATACGCGAGCGCGAAGAAGAGGACCTCGCGTACATTCTCGCCGACAAATACGGCATGACCTATGCGGACCTCTCTCAACACGATATAGACAGCGACGCGCTCCGCGTTATTCCCGAGAGAGATGCGCGGGAGGCCGAGACAGCGGCCTTCGCGAAGACGGCGAGAATGCTCTCTATCGCGGTCCATAATCCGAATAATCCTGCGTACGCGAAGCTCGCCGAGGAGCTCGCCGGCCGTGGATTCACCATAAAAGGGTTCCTCGTGTCTAAAAAAAGCATTGAGAAGGCTCTCTCCCGATACAGCGATTTATCGCTCGCGACGAAGTCGCGGGCGGGAGTCTTCGCTCTCGCTCCAGAAACGCTCGCGAGACTTGCGAAGGAGAGCATGACACGCGATGCTCTGAAGCAGTCGCTCGACGCCGCGACGGCGGGAAAAGAGCTTGACCGCGTCTCGCGCATCCTTGAAGTCGTCGTCGCGGGAGCGTTTGCACTGCGCGCGTCTGACATCCACCTTGAGCCGCGAGAAGAGGGGGCTCTCCTGCGCCTCCGCATTGACGGCGTCTTGGCCGACGCGTATCTCTTCGACCCCGCCACCTACCACCAGCTCAACTCGCGCATCAAGCTCCTCTCGGGGGTGAAGCTCAACATCGCGAATCGGGCGCAGGATGGCCGCTTCAGCATTACAAAAGGTGAGAGTCAGATTGAGATACGCGCCTCCTTCATCCCGGGTAATAATGGCGAATCTATCGTGCTCCGTCTTCTTGACCCCGAGACGATACGCGTCTCGTATAAGGAACTCGGTATCCATCCGAAACTCCTGAAACGCCTTGAAACAGAGATACGGCGTTCTAACGGCATGTTACTCACCACCGGGCCGACCGGGAGCGGTAAGACGACGACGCTCTATTCGTTTCTCCGCGAGATTCACGCGCCGGAAATAAAAATAATTACCATTGAGGACCCTGTTGAATACCATCTGGATGGCATCGTACAGACGCAGGTGGAAGGGAATAAATATACCTTCGCCGAGGGACTTAAGTCCATCGTGCGCCAGGACCCGGACATCATCATGGTCGGCGAGATTCGCGACGGCGAGACGGCCGACATCGCCATCCAGGCCGCGCTCACCGGCCATTTTGTCTTCTCCACACTCCACACCAACGACGCGGCCGGCACCTATCCTCGCCTCGCCGACCTCGGTGCCAACCCGAAGTCCTTCGGTTCGGCCATCACGGTCTCTATGGCGCAACGGTTGGTGCGCAAATTGAATCCGGATACGAAAAAGGAGAGGCCGCTCACCGACGAAGAGAAGAAAATGGTTGCAAAAGTATTTGAAACACTCGCCGATAAATCGTTGGTTCCTGAAAAAATAGAAACGGTGTGGGAACCGGACACCACGAATCCTGACGACACCGGTTACAAAGGGCGCGTCGGCCTCTTTGAAGCCATCTTCATGGATGACGAGCTCGCGACCTTCCTCCGCGACAACCCGCCCGACCACGAGATCGCGAAGTTCGCGAGCAAGCAGGGATACCTCACGATGGCCCAAGATGGTGTCCTCAAAGCTCTCTCTGGTATTACCTCCCTCTCCGAAGTCGCCTCCACCGTCGACCTCCCGCGCATTTAATTTCTGCATAGGGCATTCCTTATATTTCTTATCAAAACTTATATACGACCGTAGTATTGTTTTGATACGTCGCAACTGTTGTTCCATGTCTCACGCGGTCGTTAGTGTTATGGAACACTAGAGTTGCGTGGGGACAAAAAGAAATCGCCCGACAGAATCATTGGGTGATTCCTGTCGGGCAATCATTTTCATTTCTCGAAAACTGCCAAAAATTTCTGTGCGTTTTCGATCAGTTCATCGACCTCCTTGCGCTGCGGCACAGACCCAACCGAAGACCCTGGATAAATCTGTCCCCCCAGCGCCTCCAGGATATACATGCCGATATTTGTGAGTTCGTGTGGATGACCTTTTTCGCGATATAGTCCCTCTTTCTCTTTGAGAGCAACTGCCTCATCGAGAAGGAGTCGAGCGTACGGGTAACAGAACCCGTCGATAACGCCGGCTTCTTGTACTTGAAGCTGGAGCTTTAGTTTCAATTTCGGTTCCATTGTTTATCTCCTCGATTTATTCTGGAAGGAACAATTCCCGTCCATAGTCCTCAAGGCAATCTCCCACAATAAATTGCAGGGTGGACGAGACACCTGAGGAGATTCGCAGCAACATTACCGAAGTAACGGAACCATAAAGTCCTTGGGGAAACGCCCGAAGCCGTCAAGCCTTGCCTAGAGGAGTATGAACAGGACAAAAAACTATGATAGAATGTTAGCATCATCTAATTTTTATGTCAAGGTCTCCAAATCCCGTTAGAGGCAAGACACCAAGGGTGTCTGGCTCTCCATTGGAGAGCGCCTCTAACGGGACGAGCTTAGATGCGGCGCTCCGCCCGGTCAGCTGGGACGAATACGTGGGGCAGAAACAGGTGAAGGCGAACGTCCGCGTCTCTATTGATGCCGCCAAGAAGCGTGGGAGTATGCCCGAGCATATCCTCTTCTACGGCCCGCCGGGAGTCGGTAAGACGACCTTGGCCCATCTCGTCGCCGCGACGCTTGAGTCGCCCTTGAAGAGCACATCGGGAGTGGCAATAGAGCGTGCCGGAGACCTCGCTGCCATTCTTACTAATCTTGAGCCAAATACAGTTTTATTTATTGATGAAATTCACCGGCTCTCGCGTAAGATAGAGGAGCTCCTCTATCCAGCCCTTGAATCGGGACATCTTGACCTCGTCCTCGGGAAGGGTCCGTCGGCGCGCACGGTAGAGCTCGCGCTCCCGCCTTTCACGCTCGTCGGCGCGACCACGCGCGTGGCGGAGCTCTCCGGCCCCTTGCGCTCGCGCTTCGGCGGCGGCGTCTTCCAGCTGGACTTCTATAATGAGGACGACCTGCGCGACATCATTCGCCGTTCGGCACTCCTGCTTAATCTGAAAGCGCCAAAGGAGGTTATTGAACACATTGCGGCGAGAAGCCGCGCGACTCCGCGTGTCGCGAACGCGCTTCTGAAGCGCGTTCGCGACTTCTCCGAGGTCCACGAGCGCAATCTCTCTGTAGCACTCTGCGACGAGGCGTGCGAACTCTTCGGTATCGACGCCCACGGTCTCACCAAGGATGACCGCCGATATTTGGAAACACTCTTGAATGGCTTCCGTGGGGGGCCGGCAGGCGTCAACGCTATCGCCTCGTCGCTCCACGAAGACTCCGATACGGTGGAGCACGTCTACGAACCGTACCTGCTCCGCCTCGGCTTTGTGGAGCGCTCTCCCCGCGGACGCATCCTCACCCAGAAGGGGGGCGCGTACTTTCGCGGTGAACCGGAATTGTTTTAATATGTCGGGACACAGTAAATGGTCGCAGATAAAACGCCAGAAGTCAGTCACCGACGCCGCGAGGAGCCGCGTCTTCTCGCGCTACGCGCGCCTTATTGCTCTTGAGTCCAAGAAGGCGAACGGCATGCTTTCAGCGCCGTCTCTCTCGGTCGTCATCGCGCGCGCCAAGGCGGCGAACATGCCGAAGGAGAATATTGAGCGCGCAATTGCCAAAGGTACTTCAAAAGATTCGGGGAATCTGGAACAGGTGGTCTATGAAGCATACGGCCCGGGCGGCGTCGCAATAATGGTTGACGCGCTCACCGATAATAAAAACCGCACGACACAGGAGATAAAACATCTTTTTGTGCTCCAAGGAATTGATCTTTCTGCCCCGGGCGCCGCGAGCTGGGCATTTACCAAGACCGGAACCGTTTTCATACCGAATGAACCTCTGATAGATGCCTCCGAATCTGGTGGCGAAAAGCTTGGAACGATATTGGAAGCGCTTGACGAACACGAAGATGTCCAGCGGGTATTCACCAATGCGCGCGGCTATGAGGATACTGGCGATTGACCCGGGTTACGACCGGCTCGGCATGGCAGTGGTGGAGGGCGACGCATCGCGGCCGACGCTTATCTGGAGTGATTGCGTGATGCCGGGAAAAGGTGCACGTGAGGAGCGTCTCTCGTGTGTGTCACGAGCCGTTCTATCGGCGATTAAGAAATATGCTCCAGACATCCTCGCCATTGAGACTCTTTTTTTTAACAAAAACATAAAGACTGCTGTTGGGGTAGCGGAGGCGCGCGGCGCGATTCTCGTCGCCGCCGGCAACACGTCTCTCTCCGTCGTAGAATATTCGCCTCAGCAGATAAAGAGCGCGGTTACCGGCTACGGCGGCGCGGACAAGACGGCGGTCGCTCGCATGCTCCCTCTGCTCCTGTCTCTGCCGGAGAAGAAGCGTCTTGATGATGAGTTAGACGCCATTGCTATCGGCATCACTGCCCTTTCTATCGGCTCCTCCCGGCACTAATCCACAGGGGGCGCGAGCCCCTCTTGCATGAATAAGATTTTTTGTTACATATACCACTATGATGGAAGAGGAAGAAATCCTCGACGAGGGGGACCCCCAAGATGAACTGGGGGAATTTGGAGTCGAGGAAGACGAAAAATACTAAATAGGTTAGCATAACAATATGGCTTCTCACCGCCCTGCGTCGCGGCATACATTGTGGACGTCCATTCTCGTGCTGTGCGGACTTGGATTCCTCGTTATGGGAGGAGTATTTATCACCGTGGCCCTTACCCCGGTACCGGATATCACCTCGTTCTCCTCCCGGCAAATTGACCAGTCAACCAAGATATACGATCGTACCGGCCAAATTCTCCTTTTTGACCACAATCGTGATGCCCGTCGCGATATCGTTTCGCTGGGTGATATATCGCCTAACGCAATCAATGCGGTCATCGCGACTGAAGATTCAAGCTTCTATCAACATGGTGGTATCCGTTTTACCTCCATCGTGCGCGCGATGTTCGTTGACATTTTTGGGGGTTCCTTTTCCCAGGGCGGCTCTACCATCACGCAACAAGTAGTGAAGAACACATTGCTCACCAATCGAAAGAGCGTCATCCGCAAAATTCATGAGTGGGTGCTCGCTACAAAGCTTGAGGGGATGTATTCCAAGGACCGTATCCTTGAAACGTATCTCAATGACATCCCGTTCGGCGGTACGCTCTATGGCATTGAGGCCGCCTCGGAATCTTATTTCGGCGTTCCCGCAAAGGACCTCACGGTCGCAGAAGCCGCGTATCTCTCCGCAATGATACCGGCGCCCACGTACTATTCGCCCTACGGCACCCACCGCGACGAACTTATCGCGCGCAAGAATCTCGTTCTCGAGAGAATGCATACGCTCGGCTTCATAGACGACGCTGTCTATGCGTCGGCAAAATCTGAATCGGTTTCTTTTTCCCCGACGGGGCACACTGCCATTATCGCTCCGCACTTCGTTTTCTATATCCTCAACCAGCTTGAAGAACTGTACGGCCCGAGCGTTCTTATGTCGGGACTGAAAGTGACGACGACGCTCGACGCCGAACTGAATGCAAAAACCGAATCAATCGTGCACCAGTATGCGCTTGAGAATGAAAAGAAGTTCATGGCATCCAATGCGTCGCTTGTCGCACTTGACCCTTCGAGCGGGCAAATCCTCGCGATGGTCGGCTCACGGGATTTCTTTGACACCGCCATAGACGGTCAGTACAACGCGACGCTGTCTTCTCGGCAGCCGGGGTCTACGATGAAGCCTTTTATTTACTCGCTCGCCCTTATGCGAGGGTACACGCGCAACACGGTCATATTTGACACCCCGACGCAATTCTCAACCGCGTGTCGCCCGTCTGACATCAATAATGGTACTCCCCCTTGTTACGCGCCGACTGACTACGACAACACCTTCCGCGGTCCTATGACCTTTGAGACTGCGCTTGCCCAATCCATCAATATTCCTGCCATTAAAGTGCTGTACCTTGTCGGGATACAAAATGCCATTGACCTCGCAAAGTCGTTCGGCCTTACGACACTCGGCGACTCAAATCAATACGGCCTTACTCTCGTGCTCGGCGGCGGCGAGGTGCGCCTCCTTGACCTCACAGGCGCATATACTGTCTTCGCAAATGACGGGGTGAGGAATCCGCCGACCGGCATACTTGAGGTGGAGGACGCGAAGGGAAACGTGCTTCTGCAATTCACTCCGCATCCTTCAATTGTGTTGCCGACGAATATCGCTCGGGACATATCCGCGATGCTCTCTGATGCGCCGGCGCGCCTGCCGGAATATCCTCTGAATTCTCCGCTTTCTTTCCCCAATTACGACGTGGCGGTGAAGACCGGTACGACCAATGACACGCGCGACGCGTGGGTCATTGGCTACACTCCCTCCATCGCGGTCGGTGTTTGGGTCGGCAATAACGACAACAGTCCCATGGTGAAGCTCGTCGCGGGCTTCATCGCGGTACCGATGTGGCACGAGGCTATGGCCTATGCCCTTTCAAAATACCCCCAGGCCTATTTCGGGGAGCCAAGTCCCATCTCCGCTTCCGTCCCTCCCTTGTTGCGGGGGAATTGGCAGATTCCTGATGGGAATGGAAATATCGTGCCACACGATTTGCTGTACTGGACTGACAAAAGGAACCCGCAAGGTCCTCCGCCCGCAAATCCCGCGCAGGACCCCCAATTCGCTCATTGGGAGTATGGTGTCTCTTCGTGGTATGCTTCCCACCCGAGCTTGTTTGTGAATCCTCCTATCTTTGTTCCGCTTTCGTACCCGGCGTCTGCAATATTGTAATATCGGTCATTGATTCATTGGGGAGACAAGATACATGAGGGAGGTGTCGCCGACGCCTTTTATGATAAGCGGTCTGCCGATACCGGCCGCTGTGAGGGAGAGGCTCTCTGCCGGCGTGAGCGACAGTATGGTCGCGAGATATCGGTGGTTGAATGAGAGGTCAAGGGGGCTTCCTGATATGCGCGCCATTATCGCTTCTGATGATTCTCCGATATCTATGTTCCGTGCGAAGAGGGAAAAAAGATTTTTCTTCGGGTCAAAGCTCATTTTAACCTTTTGAAAGGTGTCGGAAAAAATCGTCGTTCGTTTCAGCGCGCTTTCAAAATCTTTCCGTAACATGACCGCTTCAACGACGGATTCTTTCGGTATGATCTGGCGATAATCGGGATACGTTGCATTCGTCAGCCGCGAGACGAACATTCCCCCGTCGCCGACAAAGGCACATTGGTGCTCGTCAAACGACATAATAATATCGTCATCCGGTAGTGCTTGGGCTATATCGAGAGCATTTTTTGCCGGGATAAGAAACTTCCCTTGTGACCCTTTGTTGCTAAGGGGCACCTTTTTCTCGGCCAGTCTGAATGAGTCGGTTGCCGCCGCCGTCAACACTCCCCCTTCAATAGAGAGATATATGCTCGAGAGCTCTGGACGGACCGCGGAAGAAGACGCACATGGCGCGATGAAGGTAAAAAGAGTGCGGAGGAGGACTCCGGGGAGTACAACCCTGTTTTTTGGATTTTCTGGGAATGGGATGGAGGGAAAATCGTCGTAGGGGACCGTTTTTATTACACTTTTGCTATTGCCGCTCGTGATGGAAATGGTATCCCCGGCGTGTTCTATGGTTATCTTACCCTCTGGGGCGAGTGAACTGGCAATTTGTTGGAGTATTGTTGCTGGAATCGCTACTGCTCCTTTTGTTGTACAATCACCTTCAAGCTTTAAATCAACGCCTGTCTCGAGGTTTGTGGCGCGCATTTTTATCCCCTCATCTCCGGCAATAATAAGAATTGAAGAAAGAGCAGGGAGTGTCGTGCTTCTCCTTTCGGCAAATCGCGAGACGGTGTGCACAGCCTCAGAGAATTTCTTTTTTTCAATTGAAATAATCATACGATTCTTATTAGTGCTGTTGATAAGTGGATAACGGCGGAATACAGTGTCTGTATTGGGTCATATACGTTTCTACTCTCCCCATAACGTGTTGACAAACAATAAGCGAAGTTCATACAAGAAGGGTTCGGATATTTTGAATTTCCTTTGCAAGCTCGTTATTCACAACCACCTCCCGCTTTATCTTCTCACATGAGTGGATAACGGTCGTGTGGTCCCGACCACCGAGTTTCGTACCAATTGTCGGATATGAAATACTGAAGTCTTCCCGAAGGATGTACATAATGACCTGCCGTGGGCGCACCACCTCCCTCCGCCGCGTCTTTTCGTAGATGCTCTCCTCATCAATACCATAATACTCAGCGACCTTATCTACTACGTTTTTTACGGAGATATTCTTCTGTGGCCGAGTAAAGGAGCGGAGGGATTGGCGCACTTCTGCAATATCGGGAGAGAGCCCCTTTACCTGGGCGTGGCAGATAATACTGTTCACCATTCCCTCCAACTCGCGTATAGAGCCGTTCATTGACGTTGCGACATACTCAACAACCTCGTCTGACAAGAGAACCCCGTGCGAGGAGGCCTTTCTCCGGACGATAGCCATACGGGACTCGGAATCCGGCTCCCCGATGTCTACGGTCATACCGCTCGCGAGACGTCCCTTCAGGCGTTCGGCGATGTCGGGGATAGCTACCGGCGGTCGGTCGGAAGAAAATACAATCTGCTTATTTGTATCGTGGAGGGCGTTGAAGAGATGGAAAAGTTCTTCCTCACTACGCTCTTTCTTTGATAAGAATTGCACGTCATCCATAATGAGAAGGTCATAGTGGCGGTACTTATCTTTGAACCGGTTCGCCGTGCCCGCCTGCACGGAATCGGTATAGTCAATGACGAATTTTTCTGATGTGAGGTAAAATACTTTTCGCCCCGGGTATTGTTTTTTAAACTGGTTGCCGACCGCCTGCACAAGGTGTGTCTTACCCCGTCCCGTATCGCCATAGACGAAAAGAGGGTTGTACGTGATACCGGGACGCTCAAGTGTGGCCTGCGCCGCCGCGTACGCGAGTTCATTGAACGAACCAATGACGAATGTATCAAAGGTGTAACGCGGATTCAAATTGTCGCTCTTATTAATATAGAATTCATCCAAGGGGAGCTCGAGTGCGCCACGGATGTTTCTATTCTCCCTCGGTATTTTGCGGTGCTCGTCTTTCACAATGAGATATTCAATATTGCGGAACTCGTACGACACGTCGCGGACAATCTTCAAGAGGAGCGCATGGAATTTTTTGAGATACCAATCCTTGAAAAACTGGCTCGGCACGCCGAGATACACAACCCCATCTTCTCCTATCCTCACAATGAAGCTGTTCCGGAACCATGTATTGAAATTAGCGGGGGAGATGGAGAGTTCAACCTGTGTGAGCATGTATTCCCAGAGTTCTCGCGGATTCCCTTTGTCCATAGTGTTAGGAGTATACGCCTATTCGGAAAGTGCAACACCCTAGCGTTTCGTGGAGAACCTGTTAGTATCATGTGTATAACGTAACCTTCATTTTATTGCATGACCAAACGAACGTACCAGCCGAAAAAACGCAAACGCGCAAAGACACATGGCTTCCTCTCCCGGTCCGCTACGAGCGCCGGCCGCAAGATTGTCCGAAGAAGGCGGCGCGCCGGCCGTTCTCGCCTCACCGCTTAACCCTCTCTGTGTTCTCACGCAGACAACGACTCTCGCGCACGGCATTTCCGTCTGCCCTTAAGGGCAGACGCCTCTCGTCGGCCAATTTCTCCGCCGTGATACCGACGAATACGAACGGATACGCGGTGGTTGTGTCAAAGAAGGTGTCCCACCTCTCGGTCACGCGGCATCGCATCAAACGCCGCACGCTCTCTGCCCTCCGGTCGCTTCCCTCCCCCCCCTCCCTCATACTCTATCCCCGAGCGTCCGCGCTCAATACGGGGTATGATGAACTTCGGCGAGAACTAACGGAATTACTCTCGTGATATCAACTTTTTTCCACACGGTCTTCTATGACCCCATTTATAACGCGCTCGTCGCGCTCGTCGCGCTCGTTCCCGGCTCTGACGTCGGCGTTGCCGTCATTATCATCACCATCATAATCAGAATCGTACTCCTCCCTTCTTCTCTCTCGGCCGCGAGGACCCAGCGGGCGATGAAGATACTGGAACCGAGGATAAAAGAGGTAAAAGAAAGACATAAAGGCGATAAAGAAAAAGAAGCGCTGGAAACACTCGCTCTCTATAAAGAAGCGCAGGTGAATCCCTTTGCGAGCATTCTTACTGTATTCATTCAAATTCCAGTCCTGCTCGCCCTCTACTGGGTTTTCTATTACGAACCGTTCTCAACCGTGAGCGCTATCAACGCGGCGCGGCTCTACTCGTTCACGCCGATGCCGCAGACCGTGTCGCTTGAATTCCTCGGCATCATCTCGGTAGCGAGCAAGAGCCTCTTCCTCGCCGCGCTCGCGGGGCTCACCCAATTTATACAAGCGCACATGGCGCTCTCGGGGACCATGAAGCCCTCAAACGACGGCAGTATGCAGGGTAACTTCCAAAAGATGATGGGCATGCAGTTGAAATATGTGTTTCCCTTTCTTATTGCGATTATTTCGTACACAACTTCCGGCGCCATCGCGCTCTACTTCATCACGACGAATATCGCCGGCTCCCTGCAGGAGCTATACGTGCGCCGTACACTCCACGCCGAATCTCGCTCAACAGGCGAATCTGCCGGATCAAAGTGAGTAACTCCAGAGAGAACCGTCATTCTTATTCATAAAAACGAGTACCGTGCCCGCGGGATTAATCGCGAGCGCCTCGGCGTCAAGAGGAGCCTCTGTCTCCTGGGAGAAGTCCAACACGAGCTGTGCGTAGCGGCCCGCGACATCTATCTTCCAGATGCGGTCAGAAAACCGTATGACGCCTTGGTACCAATCGTCCGGATAATTATACGCGGTTGACGGACTTATGGGGATGCCGCAATACACCGATGAATCGGTGGCGGCCCACACGCATTTGTCGGCGATGGTCGCGACAGGGAGCGGGAGCGCCTCGCCGTTCGCGGTGTTGATGAGCTCCATGTACATCGCCCCGCCGTTCGCGTAGCTTACGAGCACCCATTTCCCGAGCGGGCTCGCGAGAGCGACGAGGCCGTTGCGAGGCCCTGCGATTCTGGAAAAATTTCCCGCGCTGTCAACGAGAAATGCGAGGCCGGCGAGCGTCATCGTCGGCTTGGTAAACGCGAGGTACTGATTTTCCCCCGCGAAAGAGACGCGCAAAGCAGAGAGCGGGGACGTGAAAAGAGTGGACGTATGAGTCCCATCGGTGTTGGAAAGCGAGGCGACGGAGCCGCTCACGCCCGAGGCAAGCGTGAGAATTCTTGTTGAAGAGACGGCGATGTCAGCAAGATTCTGGGGGAGGAAGAATCCACCGGTACCGCTTGCAGGGAGCGCGTACGTATTGATGGTAGAGAAACGTTCGTCCGAGAGATAGCGCACAAACGTCGTTGACGCATTTGGGAGCCACACGGCGGACTGGATGCCCGGGAGCGTGCGGTTGCTTGTCCGCGTGAGCACTCTCGTCTTTGTCAGATATGAGAACACGTTCCCGCTCTCGCGCGCGATGTAGCTCACCGCGGCGTCCGGCGAAGAGCTCGCCCCGTTGGAAATCTGATTTCCAACGGGGCTCGCGTTCGCGGCCTTTATGTCCACGACCGACTCTCCCGGCACGACCGGTCCGGTGGTTATCTGCACAAGCCGCGGAGATACGACGACAGGCGTGCCAGTCGGGCTGTATGACGTGGTTGTCTGCTCTGCACCCGGCAATGCTCCCCGCTCTGCTACCGGCAGACCAGAGCTCTCTGTGGGCGCGACCGTGACGCTCGGAGCATTACCGAAGAAATAGAAGTACACTCCCGCCCCGACTCCGGCGAGAACTATCACAACTGCAATAATAATAAATGTACGTCGCATAGTTAATATTGAGTACAGACGGTGACGCCTGCTTTCCGAGCCGTTGCTCCTGTGTCGCTGTTGCTACTAAGAATTTGATTACAACTCATTGCGCCCGACAATCTACGGAAACACATATAGTTATTCCCACTACTATCTGTTGTTGCCAGTTCATAACAAGCTGCACCTGACGGTGGGGTCGGGTAGGAACCTTCGTCAAAGGCAGCGGCCGCGACTGGTGTGCAGTTTGTCCTAAGTGTGGAAGTACATAATGGTAATGGGGTACAGTTTGGAGGTATTCCTGTTTGATACTGTGGGCAAGAAGTAATTGTAACTGGTGCTGTTGTGAGGTCAATCGGCGGGAGATTGAGGGAGAGGTTGAGGATCTTGGGGTTGATGATAGAGAAGATGAGCACGGGGGAGAGGACGAGCACGAGGCCGAAGATGGCGTTGTAAATGCGCTGTTTGCCGTCGCTCTTCTTGCTCACGCTGTCTTGGGTGGAGATTTCAAGCCCGCCCCAGATAATCATAATGACGGCGAGCACCGCGGCCATGCCGATGGTGAATCGGTAAAGGTTATTGAAAAATTTTGCGAGCCCCGCCGTGTCCGCCGTAACTCCAGAAGTAAGTCCGGGAATCTCCGCGAGCGGGACGAACCCTTGGGCAAATATAGTCAGAGGAGTGGCAAAGACTAATAAGCACGAAGCACAAAGCACGAAATTCGAAATAAATCTCAAATTAGAAGTTTCAAACTTTGAATTTGTTTCGGATTTCGGATTTCGGATTTCGGATTTTAGTTTCATAAGCCAAAGAAATTAGTGCTCGGCCGCGCGCCGAAGATAAGCGAGAGATTCGCCGTCGCAGTGACGAAGTCGCCGACCGAGGCGACGAACGAGAGCGAGGCATTCCCCCGCCCGCCCCCCGTCGGCCGAAGCGTTATAGAAGGGCCGGTCTGGACCACGGACCCGTCTAAGAACCACCGAATGAGAGGTGCGCCGCCGGTCGTCGGCAGAGAGAACGGAGCGGCATAGAGAGAAGACTCTGCAGAGGAGATGTCAAACTCGCCGACGATTGCTCTTTCATACCGCAGGCCGAGCAGGGGGTCATTTTCATACATGCGCACCGTCGGCTCAAGGGGGATAAGCGTGAGCTTCGCGCCGCCGGCGAATGCTCCATCTTGGGTCATAACTGCGACCGAGACCTCACGTGCGCGGTATTGGAGCGGAGATGCGACGAGGAGAGTGCTCTTCCCTATCCCCGAGGCGTTTGCGATTGACGCACCGTCAACCGTCCAAGAATATGCATATGTAGAAGGAGCAATCGCCTTCCCGCTTGCGCCTCGCAGACTCGCCATGGCGACCACGCGCACGTCGCCTTCAAGCGGGACCGACGGCTTCCCTGGGTAGAGCGGCGGAGCCGATGACACCGGCTCAACGACGAGCGAGACGTCCTGCGGCTGGAGGGAGAGCGACTGCGTATAGGTCGTACCATTGGTGACAATTTTTACCACGACATTCGTGACGCTCCCCGTTTTTCCCAGACTGACGGCGACAGGACGCACGCTCCCCTGATATATTTCCTTGCCACCGACTGACACAGTCATCGTTGAGTTCACGAGGTCAAGCGACGCAGAGAGCAGGGAGAGCGTCGCCTGACTGTAGGGTGCGGGGTACTGCGGAGTCACCGAAACGGTAAACGGCGACGCATTCGTCATCACACTCTCAAGAGACTGCGCCCCGACCATGACTGGCAGTAAAAAGGCTAGAGTAAAAGCGATAAGGAGTCCCGAACGCATACTATCAGTATACAACCCCTTATAGGCGACTACGCCGCCTTGCGCACCTCTTCGGGGATTCTCTCGTCATTCGCCGCCTCAATAGCCATTGCATCGTTTGCCGCTTCTTGCTGTGCTTGCGCTACTTGGCCAGCTTGATACTGAATCATTTGCGCCTGCTCGGCGATTTGTTGCCGGCGTTCCTGCAGTTGGGCGTCGGCGTTTTCTTTTTTCCATTTCTTCAGAGCCTCCTTTTCTATCTTGATTTGCACATGATGCATCCTCCACATGACGATTGTGAGCGCTGGTATCGAACCCACAAAGGGCACCTCGCTTACGAGGAGGCTTGCGCCGAACCACAGCGCATTCTCTTTGAATATGCGCCCGTTGAATATAAGAAGTAGAATCAAGATTACGAGCCAGCCAGCCAACCCTGTGACAATCGCCATTATCATGCCAAATGGTCCGATAAATGTAGCACCGAAAAATCCACCGACAGTAGCGCCAGCAGAACACAGAACTCCGCTTGCCGTTATTCCGATGTAACTACTGCCTTTGGCTGTGCAGTACGCGGCTGCAATTGCTGGACCAAAAAGTATAAACCACTCAAACATGAATCGGAGTGCATCAAAGATAACAGCGATAATAAGAACGGGTAGCGCTTTCCCCCACGTCATCACCGGCGGGGGTTCGGAGCTTGCGCCGCGGCGGAGCCGCGGCGAGTTATTTCTTTTCTGTGGCATGTTTCTCTTTCCCCTCCTTTATCGCGAGGAGTTGGGACGGGTCAGAGGTGATGATTTGGTCCTCGGTGTAGCTCGCGATGACCTTGATAGCGACGTGCTTTAGCCCCGCGAAGAAGAGCCCCTCGCCCACTCCCGCCTCAAGCAGGAGGTATTTTTCTTCGTCGGTGAGATTGAAAGTCTGCTGAACCGTGTCTATCATCGTCGGGGACTGCTTCAAAAGGAGCTGGAGAGAAGAGTTCGTGAGGATGGGCCTCCCGTACGGACTCTTCAAGAAGTCTTCAACGTCTTGGGTGATGGTGCAGACGCCCAGATAATATTTGCGGCCGCGCTTCGCGACCGAGTAGAGGAAGGAGGCGGTATCATCACTCTTCATCATCCACCACGCTTCGTCAATGATAAGCAGGCGCTTCTTGAGCTCGTGGCGTACCGCATTCCAGATATAGTGTGTGATGATATACATCGCGACAGGCTTCAGTTCGTCTTCCATGTCGCGCACCGAGAAGACTTCAAACTGCTGGGAGAGGTCTATATTGGTCGGCTGGTTGAGGAATCCCGCCCACGAACCACGGGTGTATTTGGAGAGCCGCTCCACGAGAGATTCGCTCCCCTCCATGCCGGAGAGCACTTGTTCAAAATCAGAGATGAGAGGCGGCTCCGCGCCGGTGAAGTCCGAGTCGCCCGTGATGTCCTTGAGCGCGTAGGTTTCGCTCACCGCGCGGTCTACGATGGCATCTTCTTCGGGCGAGAGGCCGGAGAGCATGATACGGAAGAGTCCGACGAGCGAGATGATGTTGGAGCGCAAGATGTCCTTCGGGTCCTCGTCTTCCTTGACCGGAGGGAGGTCAAATGGATTGATGTGGTGCTCGGAGGAGAGGGATATGTGGAAGGAGCGCCCGCCCGTAGATTCGGCGAGCTGTTCGTATTCGCGTTCGGGGTCAATGACGATGACATTCGTCCCGAACATAAGCGACCGGAGCACTTCCAGCTTCGTCGCATAGCTCTTGCCGGAGCCTGACTTCGCGAAGACGACGGAGTTGTAGTTCTCAAGAGAGAATCGGTCGAAGAGGATGAGGGAAGAATTGTGTCGGTTGATGCCGTAGAGAATGCCGCGGTCGCTCGTGAGGTCAAACGAGACAAAGGGGAAGATGGAGGAGAGCGGCGAGGAGTTCAGCTTTGAATTGACGAGGAGTTCGTCGGTGCCGAGCGGGACGCACGAACGGAACCCTTGCTCCTGCTGGAAGAGGGCTGGCTTGGTGTACACGAGTTTTGAATCCAAGATGCCGCGGATGTCCCCCTCGGTTTTGTCAATTTCCTCTTTGGAATCGCCGTAGAGCGCGATGTATAAACCGACGTCAAAAAGTTTTTCCTGCGCCTGTTGGAGGTTGTCGCGCAGGCTCTCAAGGTCTTGGTACGCCGTATCAAGCATCGGGTCGCGCACGAGCCCCTTCGCTTCACGTTCGTTAATCTGGCTCTGGACCTCGGCGACCTTTTTTTGAAAGCCACGAAGCGCCTGTGCGGTCTCAATGGGGTGAATGAAGAGAGACACGTCAAGCACCTTATCAAGATTGATGATGGGAGAGAACCAACTGTCGGTGAGGAATCGCGGATACGAGATGGTATAAAACGAGCGGACAAACTTCTCGCCGAGTTCAATCTCGCGCGAGCCGACCGAGAGTGCGGTCGGAGCAATCGTGTCAACGAGGTCAAGAGAACCTTGTTTGTAAATATCCCTCGGCAGGACCGGTGTTATCGTCGGCGCCTCGTCTCTCTTCTTGCGGTTGATAAAATCAAGGAGTGACATATTAATTATCTAGTCTTATCGGATTTTCTAGCTCGCCCGGGTTGAATGAACGATACAGGAGTTCAATGACCTCCTCGGTGCCGAGCGTAGCCGCGCGAACGCCGGTGCCCGCGAGGCCTCCGGCGACGAGAGAGAGCCTCTGCTCGAGCTGGGCGCGGCCTTCTTCAAACGAAGCCTTCGCGGCGGCGTCCTTCGCCGACGCGTTTCCGCCTGCCGTCGTGCTTGCTTGCGCAGGCAGGCCAGGCAGGTGCTGGAGGAAACCGACGGCGCTTGCCGCCGATACGTGGGATGCATAGGGCACGACGATGTAGAAAGACTTCGTCATAATGTTCGCCTGGTCGGCAAACGAACGGACGAATTCTATATATTCATGTAACTGAATCCGCATGAGCTCGGTCTTCTGTTCGGGGGCCTTCTCCTCCAAGAGGGCAAGGTAGGGGCGGAGGTCCATCTTGCGCGAGTTCACCACTATCTGGATGGAAAAATCCAGCGTATTGAGAAAATTCTGGAAACCGAGCGTGATGGCGTGCTGTTCATCGGCGGACTTGAGTCCGAAGTTGACGGATGAGCAGATAAGTATGCCGCGGTACCCGCCATCCTTGAGCACAATGATGCCATTCCGAATTTCCTTAATCGGGACGAACTTCTGTGTCGCACTTATAGCCAGTGTCGCCATACTATTTCTGTTGCTTGCTCCCGCCGGAGATGTCCAGCGACCACGCAAGCTCGGAGAGCTTGCCTCGGGTAAGCTTGGGGGTCCCGGGCGGGACGTTCGCGGCGGCGGATGCCGCCGCCGCATTCGCCGCGCTCCTCTCTTCTACGCGGACGCTGTCGTGCTTCCAGAGGAACAGTTTTTCGCGGGTATAATAATTGAACGCGGCCTCAAGCACCTCAATGAAGGGCTTCCCGTTCACCTTATAAAAGGAGAGTGTTATCGCGAGTCCGGCCACCGGAGCCGAGAGGAGAAAGGCGATGACGATGTGCAGATACATGAAGAAGATGATGCAGAGCCCCGTCGCACCAGCGAGGTAGATGAATTGTTTCAAGGTCAATGACCCGATAATCTTGTCTTCAACCTCAATGAACTGCGGCACTTGGTACTCCATCTCCTCCAGTATACCAAGTCGACGCCTCGTCGTACTGCCAAGTACTGCGAATATCACTACCTCCCGCTCCCCTTGATATCTTTGGATTGGAGTGGACTCTCTATGCACGGAGACCACTTCGCATTGATGGGGCCGAATTTCTTTTCATACTCTTCTACCTGGTGGCCCAAGCTCTGCACCAGCCGCTTCATATGTTGGGGCGTGAGCGCATACGCGCTCGCCGTCTCGCCGACGCTCATCAGCATGACGAAGTTCTCTTGGGAATGGCCCGCGACGACGTTTTCGCAGAATTGCTTCGGGATTTTATTGAAGTCCATAGGGCTACTATACTCCGCTCCCTGTGATAAGGGAAAAGAGCCGCGTGACAAGGCCAAAAAACGGCCTGGCGAAGACGTAGGAGAAGACAAGAAGAAAGAGGATGAGCGAGAACGCGCCGGCGGTACGGACTCTGGCCTCAAAACGGTTGAGGTTTGAAGAGAGGTGCCACGGGAGCGCGGAGCGTAGCACGGTGAAGCCGTCAAGCGGCGGGAACGGGATGAGGTTGAAGAGCCCGAGAAAGAGGTTGATGAAGGCGATGCTCGCGGCCAGGGTGAGCGCGGTCTGGTCAAACCCGAGAGCCGAACCGTAGCGCACAAGAAGTCCGAAAATAATCGCGAGGGAGATGTTGGTCGCGCTTCCCGCTGACGCGACCAGCGTCTCGCCCCACCGCTGGCTCTTCAGATTGTACGGGTTATAGGGCACCGGCTTCGCCCACCCGAAGAGGATGGGCGAATGGGTGAAGACGAGGAGGGCAGGGATGACGAGGGAGCCCATAATGTCAATGTGCGGGAGCGGATTGAGGGTGAGGCGGCCGGCGAGACGCGCGGTCGGGTCGCCGAGCGAGTTGGCGGCGTAGCCGTGCGCTACCTCGTGCGCGATGACGGAGAGGATAAGGACGATGAGGAAAAGGATGGCTTCCATGTATTGCTGGTAGAGACCCTTAATGCTACCATGCGACGACTATGGCGAGACAATGCGATATTACCGGTAAGAGCACGCAAATTGGCGGGCGGTACTCTAATCGCACCCGCGCGACGCAATTTAACCCGACCGGCAAGGTCCGCCGCAAGGCCAACCTCCAGAAGCGCCGCATCTACGTCCCCGAATTGAACAAGACTATCATCGTGGACGTCTCGGTCAAGGGCCTCAAGACCATTAAGAAGAACGGCGCCTTCGCCGCGCTCAAAAAAGCCGGCCGCATCTAGATTTTAGGGACGATAGAAGTTCCGTCTGAAACATACACTCCCGCGGGGGTGGAGGAGGAGATGTTAAAGACAGAGGAGCCGTAAGAGATGGCGAGCGTGGCGGGGGCGAGGATTGCAATAGAAACGGCGCCAAGCGAGAAGGATGTGCCGGTGGAGAAGGTCCGGGCGACACGGTAGCGGCTCTGCACATCGGGCAGACCGCCTGTGAATGCCTTTTTCGTACTCGTGAGGATGACGGCGTCAAGGCGCCTCTGCCACAGAGGGAGAGTGGAGCCAAGCGCGCGCAGGATGCTCGCGTCGGGGCCAGTGTCAACAAGCACAGTCTTGCCGCTCGGCGAGCGCAGGAGCACGGCGTGACCCGCCTTATCCGCCGGCCCCACAGAGAGAACCGTTACGGTGAGCACCGGCTCTGCGAATATCGCCCGGTATACGTTCACGTTCCCAACAATGAGACCCGCACAGATGAGAATATAGAGCCATGTCGGCACGCGCATAGGTTGTAGTATAGTATCTCTCTATGACATACACACCACACATATTCAATCTACCGACGCTCACAGGGCTGTCGGAGAAACAAATCAAGGTTCACCTCGCGCTCTATGAGGGCTATGTGAAGCATGCGAACCTCATCCTAGAGACGCTCAAGGGTTATGCGGGGTATGGGGATAAGGCGAGCGAAGGCGACAAGCTCGCGATTGCGGAATTGCGCCGGCGATTCGCGTTTGAATTCAACGGCATGCGTTTGCACGAGCTGTATTTCGCGCAATTTGAAGGGGGAGGAAAGGGGCTGGAGGCAGGAAGCGCGCTCGCCGTAGCGGCGAGCGCGCGATACGGGGAGAAAGGTCTGGAGGCGCACATTCGCGAAGTCGCGGGGAGCCGTGGCATCGGCTGGGTCGTTGTGTATACCGACCCGAGCGCGAATACGATTCACACTATATTCGTCAATGACCATGAAGTCGGACAGCTCGCGGGATTGCCGATTCTGCTCGCCTTGGATCTCTGGGAGCACGCTTATATGGTGGACTACGTTCCGGCAGAGAAGAAGAATTACATTGACGCCTTTTTCGCGAACCTCAATTGGAGCGTGGTTGAGAAGCGTTTCGATGAAACTAAATAAATTAATACGGCGTAGGCGGCGAGCACGAGCCAGAACGGGAAGGGCGGGAGCGTAACCGCCGCGAGCGGGAGCGCAGAAGATTCCTGTGCGATGAAGAGGAGGTAAGCATTTGCGAGATACGCCGGGAATGCCAGCACGATGCCGAGCAATGGTACAGCTGTTCCAAAGAGTATCCCCGCGAGCCCGGCGAGCGCGGAGAAGAGCATCGCCAGCGGTACGAGCGGCACGGCGAGCAGGTTGGTGGGGATAGCGACGAGAGAGAGGTTGCCGGTGTTGTAGAGGAGAAGCGGGAGGACGGCGACCTGCGCCGCGAGTGTCGTCGCGACCACATTTTTCCAAAAAGCGCTTTTCATACACAACAGAAATGTCTCAATAATCGGCGCGAGCCAAATAAGACCTGCGGTCGCCACCACCGAGAGGCCGAATCCGGGGTCAAAGACGAGGTAGAGCGGATTCCACACAAGCATAAGGAGGATGACAAAGAAGAGTGCGCGGCCGGCCGCATACGAGCGCCCTGTTGCGCGCGCATACAGAGCAATCACTGCCATAAGCGCCGCGCGGATGGCAGTTGCCGTGGCGCCCGCGATACCAACAAAAAGAATGAGAGCGAGGACTCCTGCCGTGATAGCCCAGCGCTTACGTAATTTGGTCAGTGCGAGTGCGGCCATCGCCCACTCTGCGACGACCATCACATTGTAGCCAGAGAGTACGATGATATGCACGAGACTGGACCGGGTGAACGCGTCCTTCAGGTTGTTCCCCAGGCCCGACTTGCCGCCAATAGTGATACCTCCGGCGAGCGAGGCGTGCGGCTCTGGGAGAGTCGCGGCGATGCCGCCCAAGAACGCGTGTTTAATTTTTGCAAGCGCCGCCGGTACGGCGTACCACGGCGCCTCTGACTCCACCCGCAGGTACGCGAAGTTAAGCATAAAGCGCACCCCGCTCCGCTCTAAATATTTGTCGTAGCGGAAGAGGCGACCACTGTCGTCGGTAAACGCCTCGGGGAGCGCGAGCGTGCCCGAGACGAACACGCAGTCGCCCACCGCGACACTCGGGTGGCGCGGGGCGACCGCGAGCGCAATCGTCGACTCCCCTCCTCTCGTGATGCGCACCTCCACCCGTTGGTTCGCGTCGCGCACATCGGGGTCGGCGACCACAATGCCGTCATACTGCATGCGCTTCCCCACCTCTGCGGCAAACGAGGCCGGAAGCGGCGTTTCAGACACTATCATCCGCGCCACGCCAAGCGCGGCGCTCAAACAGACCATAATCGCAAGTGTATAGAAAATGTGTTTTTTAAAATACCAAAATATTGAAAAAATCCCCGCCGCCAGTACAAAAAACACCGCCGCCTCCCATCCGTTAGTTAACGACCTCACAAACACCCCTCCCGCAAATCCTCCAACAATGGCGATGAGGATACTCATGTGTTTATCGTATCAGGAATGTTCCGTCTATTTACAAGTCGTCTGGAGTGAGGCCGGTGTGTTTATTAATGCGAGCGAGCATGCGCGGACCAACTTCTTCTCGGTTACGATGCAATTGTGTAAATTTTCTGAAGAGCGTCGCGTTTTGTCGCGCCATAGGCCATAACGCCCGGGAGTTTCGGGATTTCAGCAATCCAGCGACCGTCCTCCTCGCGCTCAAATTCAACGACGAGCGAAGATAACCGCGCTGGCGATTTAATGCTCTTTTTCATTGGTTCACTATACCAGAAACAATATATTGAAACAATCGTTGTTGTAGGTATCAAAGACTTGTCGCTATAGCGACAAGTTGTGGATAGTCGTACATGGGGAGGTCTAGGATTCGGAACCACGATCCATCGCGGCGTTGGCGAGGGCGTCGGCATCACCATTCTCCTCGCGCGGGACGTGGGTGAAGGTGACGGTGCCGAAGGCGCCCGCCACCTGCGCGAGGCGCGCCTGCTGCTCCTTCATCACC
>Ga0209542_10004617_pt1 | contig 28129 bp, 39 predicted proteins | sample RifCSPhighO2_01_FD_184028 | JGI IMG/M metagenome (GOLD analysis project Ga0209542, IMG submission 184028) | Soil microbial communities from Rifle, Colorado - Rifle CSP2_plank highO2_0.1 (SPAdes) (version 2) | ecosystem: Environmental > Terrestrial > Deep subsurface > Rock core/Sediment ...
ATTTGAGATCAATCTGGATGAATGGCACAATAGGGTCGACTTGGGACATAACTAACGGTCTGAAAAAATCAACTGCCCGCTCGCTCGTTTGAGGCACCCCCACCAGTCGCATCTTCCAATCGGTCCTTTACTATCTGCTCCTCCGCCTTCACCCGTGCCCCTTCAGCTTCCCGTTCTTTTCTCATCTTCGCCAAGTAGGCCTCCCTATCCGCCACCACCCGCCGTTCGGACAGCTCTTCAGGCGTCAGTCGCAACCCCTTCTGTTCTTCAACTTCCGCGATTCGTTTGGTTATCGAACCTGTTATTGTTCCCATAAGTTTATTTTAGCTTTTTAATCATATAACTACCATCCAGTATATACCCTAGTTTCCGATAGTACTCACGGGTCCCGACTGCGGCAATAACCGCTAACTTTCGGTACCCGTTTTTGACCGCCTCGGCCTCTGCCTTCGCCATCAGCAGGCGGCCCAAACCCTGATGCTGAGCTTTGCCTTTACTTCGGGTCGAAAGCGGCACCACCTGACCGTAGGAATGAACCTCCCGGACGATCGCCGCACCTTTTAGCTCATCAAAAAGAGGCTTGTTTTCTGGGTCAGGCAAACGCAGCCGAAGTAGAGCATACAATTTGTGTTCGTTCTCATAGCTGAAAAACACTTCCCTGCCCCCCAGGGTCGTGAGGGTTTTGCGTCTTAAAGTTGGTCTGGTCAGATAAATCCCATCCTTCACTTCCCGGCAGCGGATACACCTGCAGGAGCGTCCTTCGGCGGTCAATTCGCGCTCCACCTCTTGGCGCATATTGGTCCTGATGCTGCCCGCCCCCACCCAGCCTCTACTGATATCCCGCACCAGCCGGTCCACGCGCACCCAAGGCGGCGTGATGGCGCTGATCTCTTTCAAGACTTTCTTCAAAGTATCATCGTCATAAGTCGCGAACTTCCCCCTCTGCCACATTCGGTATAGGGCCGTCCCCCTGATCACCATACAAGGGTAAATCTTGACGTAATCCGGCATAAACCGTGGGTCCGTATAGATCAGCCGCGCCATAGCAACATCCTTCTCCGGGTTACTCCCGGGTAGGTTCGGCATGATGTGATAACAGATCTTCATTCCCGCGTCACGGAGCAGTCTGGTCGCTTCTACCACCTCGGCTTGGCCGTGCCCCCGCTTGGTGATCCGACTAATTTCCTCGTCAATCGCCTGAACTCCCAGCTGGACCTTGGTCACTCCTAGCCGGCGCAGAAGTTTCACTTCGTTTTCGGTTACCCAATCGGGCCTCGTCTCCACTGACAAGGCTACAATTCGCTGTTTCGCCGTTTCATTTTTCGCCATCGCCTCTTCGACATCCTTCGAATCAGCTTCGTTACAGGCATCGTAAATCTCTTTGATGAAGCTAATCTTGTAATCAGACGGATAGGCCGAGTAGGTCCCGCCGACGACGATAATCTCGAGCTTGTCCGTCGGATGGCCGTTCATCTTCAGTTGAGTTAGCCGCTGGGAAATCTGTGCCTTGGCATCAAAGTTCAGGTTTTTTGCTCTCTGCGCCGCCGGCTCATCGGAAAGGTAGCTCTTGGGCATATTTAATTCCAAAGGGCAGTAGATACACTCACCTGGACAGTTGAAGGGCTTCATCATCGCCGCCAGCGGTGTCACCCCCGAAAGCGAACGCCCAGGCTTTATAATAGTTTTATTCATGTTCGACACCAAAAAAGTTGCTGATACATACGACCAAATTGCCCTTAATTTTAGCGCAACCCGGGGAAAATTGTCGCCGGAGGTAATTTCCCTGCTCCCAGCCTTACCCAAAGGAGCTACGGTGCTTGACCTGGGCTGTGGCAATGGCGTCCTTCTAACCGCCCTTCCCGAAGATATTTCCTACACTGGTATTGATATAAGCCCCACTCTCCTAAAAGAGGCTTCAAGGTCACACCCTGTAGCCCACCCCGTAGCCCGATTCATCTTGTCAGATATCAGTGTCGATTCAACTTGGGAGCGATTGGACCTGTTTGATTTCATCGCCGCCCTGGCCGTTTTTCACCATCTTCCTACTTCGGATGACCACATCAAACTACTACTATATATAAAGCAGCACCTCAAACCCACAGGGTCCGTCCTTGTATCTGTCTGGCGTCTCACCCAATCCCGGTTCGATAAATACCGCACCGACTCGAAACATCTCTCCATCCCCTTTCACAACGGACCGGCCCGCGACTTTTTTGCCTTCACCGACGACGAGCTCCCCAAATTGGCCAAACAGGTTGGTTTCGGCAACATCAAAACCAAAATCGTCAAAGATAATCTCTATCTAAGCCTGAGCCTCTGATTTCTGGTACTCCAATACCAGCTTCCTGACGGCCTCGAACCACAAAATATGCTCTGCCGCCATCTCATATCGCCCCTTTAGGATATTACTCATCATCGACTGCCGGATTCCTTCCGGAGCCAACAAGGTCAACAGATCGGCGTTCAACCCACCGATTATCTCGCGGGAAAGCTCATGGTAACGCATCTTATCAAGTTCACCTTTGGCCAACAGAGCCACCTCAAAAGGTGGATGGCCATCGACGTCATCGTTCGTCGCCAAACGAAAGATTTCTTCGTCGCGCGGATGTCCCGATCTTCCTACCAGCCTCGATCTGACAAACTGGTACAACTGCCTTAAGTCACTGCTCCAAAAATCTTGGTAATTGAAGGCAAAATTAACAAACGCCCGCAGGTGCGAATCGGCAAAGCCCCCCTCCTCCACGGAACGGGCGGGGCTTCCTAAAGCACAGGCCTCTTTGTAGTCTTCGTTCGTTATCCGACTCATCTCGGAAATCATTTTGGAAAGGTCCTGACCGAACCAAGACTCCACTTCTTTTCTCACGGCTTGATAATCAGGGTTCAGCTCTTCTGCCAAACCACAATCGTATCCCGCAACGTGGACGATCCTGCCATCCTCCCTCAGAAACTCCCTGACTTTGTCGAGGGTTTCGGGCGTGTAGATCCCCATAGAACCGAGCCAAAGCGGCAAGATCTCCATCCCCAGAAATCTACCGTCTCCATCTCTCACCTGAGGCTCCGGCCAGTTCAGCATCAGCGAGTTGACCAGCACCCGGCTTTCATGACCATGTCCTCCGTCTCCAATCAGAATCAAGCCCAGCTCTTCGTCCCGCTCGACCAAAACCACGGCGGACAAACGGTCAAAGGGGTAATTCCTTTCCTTTATCAGTGCCATCGCCTGATCCATCTGCCCTCGGAGCTTTTCGACTCGTTCTGCCTGAAGCCTCTCTTGTTTTGCATTTGGCATACGACCGATATTATAACGCATCTCAAACAGCGCATTCCAAAAGTCGGTGTGCTATAGTACGCCTCATATGGCACAGGCGCGAGGAAAAAGAGGTCCCGAAGCGGCAATTGAGACCGAACCGAAAGTTCGGGAGCAATTAAACTTTTATGGCGAAGGCATCGCTGACGTCATAGCCCGCGACCTGAAGCTTGGCACCTGCCGAGTTAGCCATGATAGATACACTTTCACTCCCGGACAAGTAGTCGAAGCCTATTGCCGCGACGACGACAGTGAAGCCAGGATTCCCGTCGTTATCCTTAACGTCCTCAAGAAAGTTCACCTCGGGGCCATCCGCCTCTCGGTTCTATTCCTTGACGGTTTCTTTGACTTCGGCCAGGCGCTAGACGATCTTAAGCAGTTCTATCCCGACCTGAACATGCTGACCGAACTTGATTACATCACCTTTATGACTCTGGATAGATTCCAATGTCTTAGTCCCAAAGCCCAGGAAAAGCTCCTCACCGAATCCACTGAAAAATTGCTCGAAGACCGACGGCTTCGCGATCTTTTTTTCCCTTCGATCGCCTTTTGGATGGGCGTTCGCGGCGGAAACGCGATGACTTATCATGAATTTCTCGTCACAGAAGAGATGGCCACCCAAGACGAAGTTGATAACGCCCTGTCCGCAATCAGTAGGGGTGCCCGACTTCCTCAAGCACAACGCCGAATCGAGGCCAGACTAAACAACCTCGAGAATCTGGCTCAACTGGCTGATTCCGCCGACCCTCTCTATGCTTGGGCTATCCTTCTGCGAAAGCCACGCTAACGCTTGACATCCCTCGCCAGAAATTGCGATACTTGATTCAATGCCCAACGACAATGCGGGTTCTTTTCCGCCACCGCCAACTGACAACTCGCAGCGAAGCGAAGATCCCGAGTATTCCCGAGGGACAACCAATCCAGTTTCTATTCAACCGGAAGTCAAACTGACCGACGAGGTCGCTCCCGATCTCTCTTCCCCTCCTACCGTCGAGGCCGAACCCCAACCCGCGTATCGCCAGCAATCCGCTCCCATAATCCAACAGCCCGTCTACCAACCACCCGCCACCCCGATGCCCGCGAGCCTACCATCCTCCAGCGGCGGCCACTTCCCCGTCGTCACTTTTCTTCTCTTGCTTATCTCCATCGGTGCCATCGCCGCCACATACTTCTTTTATCAGCAAACCCAAAACCTGGACACTCAGCTGTCTCAAATAACCAAAACCCTGGAACAGCAAAATATCAAGGAAAACCAGGCTACGATCACCCCCACCCCCGAAATCACCGAAGAACCTACACCCACCTCGACTCCATCGGTTGGCGAACCCACCATCACACCTTCAGGCTCGGGGCCGGTTTTTGGAAATATTGTGCAGGTGATGGCCCTCACCAAACAACAATATCCCGACTCTGCTCTAATTCTGATCAAAGTCACCGGCGCCGAGAACCCCTCGCTTACCCTGATCAAGTACTGGTTTAGGAAAACTCCGAATACCAAGACCTACTTTTATATCCAAAACGAATCCGGCAAAGACCCGGTCATGGTTGATCTTTCTGGCCGTGTCAGCCCCGATAACAACATTCCTTCCCTTAACTCGCTGGTCCAAAGCGGCAAACTGGGAGTCGACCTGCCCGCAGCCCTCACAATCGCCTCCTCCGTCTGTCCCACCAGTTTTGATTGTGTCAACACTCCCACTACAGCCCAGTACATCAAGATCACGAGTACCATCTGGCAAATAACCTATTCACCCAGCGACGGATCCAAACCCTTCGTCGTCCAGATCGACTCCGTCTCTTCCAAGATCAACTTCAAGTCGATGTGATCATTTGGGGGCTATTTTACCTCGGACAACTCACCGAGGATCTTGATCGATCTCTGTCTATATTTGGCCATGGCATCAAAAGGACCTTTTTCCGCATCGTGTCTCGCCACCAAATCTTTTAGCCAAGCAAAAACGGCGGCCGGGGTGACATCTTCGCCCAGAGCGAGCTCTGTGGCCGCGCAATAGAGGCCATAACAAAATGTTCGCCATCCAGTACTTCTAATCTGTTACAATGGCGTCATGGGAGAAACCACGCCGCTGACGCGACGCGGACTACTCAAGCTCATTGGTAACGCGGCAAAATATAGCCCATTTGTTCTTGCCGGAGCCGGGGCTGCAGACAAAACCGCCGATGAAGTTCAGGTAGCCCTTACCGATTCGTTTGAGAGTGATGGCATCAGCTATCTTCCCATCTACGAAATCCATTCCTCTCAAAAAGGTACCATCCCCCTACCCGAAGAGACCTCTGGATTCTTCATGGAGTACAATATCATTGATTGGGTCTATGAACACGATATCCACAACATCTACACCCTTCCGATCGACGAATTGGTCCGTGTCATTTCGATGCGTCCTATAGATGCCTCTTATCTGGAAACCGCTCGCCAACATCACTTTCCCGTTGCCTTCGGCGATATTGTCCGATACGCCCAAGAAGTGTACCCTCTGATAAAAATTGCCTCAAATAAAGATACTCAGCAGTTCTGGAACGGAATTTACCTCATCGTCGGCAGCGCCCTCCCCGAAGCGACCAGACTTGCCCTGTCAACCAAAATTCCCAAGATGTCGCGCCGTCGGTTTCTCACCCTCTCCCTGGCGGGGGTAGGGGCTTTGACAGGCAGTTGGCTCACCTCCAATACCAAAATGTTTGAGGAAAAAACAATCATGAAAGCAATTGAAACCGATCCCTTCAACCGCTTCCTCCTCCGTCTCTATGGTATGTCCTCCAACCTCCACCCGGAGGAGCCGTTCATTTTCGTGAGAAATGCCCTTCAGGCATTAAAGATCAAAACTCTGGCCGGTTTTACCAAACAGACAAACCCCCATCCGCTAATCCCCTTCGACACTGGGGCCATGCACGGGGGTACAGAGGACTTTATTCCCCTCCCCGATGACTTTCTTCGCCTTCTGATCGCCTACACCAACCGCTTTTATATGAGCCAGGTGGTCAAGAAGTACACCGCCGAGTCGGTCGCCACCACCCGCCTCATTGCTGCGGACGATTCCGCGGTCTTTCGCGATCTGCCTCCTCTGGTGGACAAAAAATTGCTCGCCCTCCTGCGAAACGTTCCGGATACTCCACCGACTTCCCCCCGCCCGGTAGACCAAGGTTCTTCCGACCGCTAAAATCACTTTGATCTACCAATCTTTTTTTAGACGAAACGTGACCGTTTTAGAACGGTATCATTTCTGTGCTGGGGACAAGATTCGAACTTGTGTAGGCCAGAGGCCAGTAGATTTACAGTCTACCCCCGTTGTCCACTTGGGTACCCCAGCATAACCTATATTTTATCGTATCTGGAGCCGGGACTGAGAATCGGACTCAGGTTTGAGTCTTACCAAGGCCCTGTTCTACCACTGAACTATCCCGGCTTGTGCCAACCACCTATTTTACCATTTTTTTAGCTTCAACCTTCACCGAATAGCCTCCGATAAATCTCAAGGTTACTAGTTCATCGAGAAAATAGGCTTTAGGTTTTGTGTTAAATAACAACATTCACCGAAAGAGCTCCGTATTTGCTGATCCGACGATAAGTTCCCCTCCCAAGTGAAGGCAACGAGTCTGAAACCAAGATGCGATCTACCGATAATGAACCGTAGTTTATCCGCTTCACGAAATGCCAGTAGGCATTGTCACCACCCACAATATCAGCAATATTTCTTATGTCATCACCACTCATTACCGTCAGCTTATCCATAAGTGCTATATTCTATCTGTGAGCTCTCGCAAAGAAGCAATCCAAGCCAGAAGTGCCGACGCGGCCGCGACTCATTTCCTGCCCTACTTAGTTGAGATCCAAAGGAAGCTCTATGTCCTCCTGGCCGTTATCTTCGCCTCCGGCGTCCTCGGCTTCATCTACTACCGGCGCATCCTCTCTTTCGTGCTTCAGTTCTTTAATCTCAAGGGCGTCACTATTGTTCTGACCAACCCCTATCAGTTCTTTGACCTGGCCGTCAACACCGGCCTGGCTACCGGCGTCATCAGTGCTTTTCCATTGGTCATTTTTTATGCTCTCCGTTTCCTCAAACCAGCCTTGAAACCCAAGGAATACCGCCTTCTCGTCCGCCTGGTCCCGATTAGCCTCATTCTTTTTGTCGCCGGCTTTGCTTTTGGTGCTTGGGTGATGCAGTTTGTCATCAATCTCTACTCTCAGACCGCCATCGATTTCAACATTGGCAATATCTGGGACATCAGTCGTTTCTTTGCCCAGGTGATCATCGTCGGCCTCTGCCTCGGCCTCGTCTTCCAGCTTCCGGTGGTAATGACATTGCTCCTCCGCCTGAAGATCGTCAAGCGGGAGGTCTTCACCAGCAAACGCCGCTACGCCTACGCCGCCATCCTTATCCTGGCTGCCATTCTGCCCCCAAACGATATCATCTCGTTGTCGATCCTTACCGTTGTCCCTTTACTTCTTTTCGAAGTTGCTCTACTATTCAATCAATCAATCTAATACACAGATATGTTTAGTAATATAGGTTCAGGTGAAATCCTCATCATCGTTCTCGTCCTCTTCTTTCTCTTCGGCGGTAAAAAACTCCCCGAATTGGCCAGGGGCCTCGGTGAGTCCGGCAAAGAGTTTAAGAAGGCCAAAAAGGAGATCGAAAACGCGCTTTCTGACATTAACACAGAAGAAAAGGATCAAAAAAAAATCACGCCCTCCCGCGAGGGTTCGGAGGAAGGGGGTGAATCAACCTAAATGCCTAGAATCGGAACTACCGAAATTATCGTCGTAGCCATCGTCATTTTCGTCATCTTTGGTGGTAAAAAACTCCCCGAACTCGTCAAGGGAATTGCCCAAGCCATAAAGGAATTCAGAAACGCCTTCAAAGACAAGGATTAAAGGACGAATTATTAATTAAGCACAAAACACAATGTTTCAAAACATCGGCTGGCTAGAAATAAGCATCATCCTCCTGGTCGTTCTCGTGCTTTTCGGAGGCAGGTTCTTGCCCAAAGCGGGTAAGGAACTGGGACAATCCGGCAAAGAACTAAAAAAGGCCGCCCAAGAACTCAAAGAGGTTGTCAAAGAGTAAGAACAGAAACCCGCTTCCCTAAACTCTTGGGCTTAGAGAGCGGGTTTTTCGTGGACCAGTCTCTACTTATGGGAAAAGTAGTTGGCAAAACCGGCAAAAAGATAGCCGACGACCCAGAACATGAGCATTGCGCTCACCAGTCCGGTGACAAAGCCCGCGAGCGTCACGGGTGAAGTCTGGATCAATGCGGCATCTATTGTGTGATACCACGACCTGACTACCCCGATAGCCAAGTCAGGTACATAAACAACCACCAAGGTACAAACCGAGTAAAGAATCCCGACTGTCCAGGATGCTGCCTTGGCAATCGTTTTTGGTTGATATCTCATAGAGTCACCCCCTTTCTTCCACTATCTTACACCATTTTCCCTTGACAGTAGCCGTGATTGTTTCTAGACTGAGACTATCATCATTTAATATGAAAATAGGAAGGGGGTGACTTACCTGGATGCTACGTAACATTGGATCCACCGAAATCATTGTTGTGGCTTTGATTCTCCTATTTCTCTTCGGCGGCAAGAAATTGCCCGAGCTGGCTCACGGCCTCGCCGAGTCGATCAGAGAATTCCGCAAATCTTTCAAGGGTGAAGACAAAAAGGCTGAAGAAGAAACCGAATAAACACCCGCGAGTTCCTTCATCTATGAAGCCGGAAGCCTCTAGAATGCCCCTAGACGACCCGCTGGCTTCACGCTAGTATGAAAATAGTGGGTAACAGAAAAATCATCATCCTCTCTGCTCTTCTTGTCACCTCTCTCCTCTTTGGCGGTTGTCTCGTCGCCAAACCGGCGGATCTGTCTACCGAAAGTCCCGATGTTACTCTCTCGGGTACTCTGGTCCAGGCCGGAACCAGATTCTCTCTGAACACCTCCGGCAAGCCTCCGATCGAACTGGACAGCCGTCAAGTCAACCTGACTGACTATGCGGGCAAAACCGTCACCGTCACCGGCCAGTACTCAGGCACTACCCTCTTCGTCAGCAAAATCCAATAGACCTAGAGAGGTTAGCCTCAAGGCTATCCCAGCCACACTGTCCAGATCAGCCAAACCGCTTCCTCATCTCCCATGTCCTAAGATCGCCCCCCTGTCCAAACAGTTTCATTCTCGCCGAAAGGTCAGCAAACGCCTGATTAAGCACCTTTTTCGCCATCAAGTTGCTCTCCAGCTTGTCCTTGCCCAAACAGTTGATCGCGGCCCAAAAATACTCCAGCTGCAAACCCAATCTTCTCGTCGTCAGAAAATCTCTCTGTGAAATCAGCTTTCCGGTTTTTGTCTCTATGTTCTGGAGAACTACGTCCGGAACCAGTACGTCACTCTCGCCGGCATAAATCCTCTCTGAAACCTTATTCTATTTTTGCCAGATAAAAAAGTTATCATGACCGGCATTCCTGACATGATACTTCACCTTGCCCATCTGGAGGAAACCGGAGGCCAAAAGGACTCTGGTCGAAGCCTCATTGGCTTCGTCAGTATAGGCCGTGATCACCAACTGGACCTCCCCGTCTTTGGTGTGTTCCGTCTGAAGGAAAGCCAGGACCTGCCGTAACGCGCTCGCCATCTGGCCGGACTTGGCCTTCGGATGCCTGGCAAAGCCTATTTCCAGCACCCTTAAGCCTTGTTTGGCCAGATCAGCCAAGCCGCGCTTCTGTAAGCGCGCCAGTCGTTTCTTTTCCTCGGGACAGACCACGACCCAACCTTGGAGTTTGCCCACCTCGGCCTCATCCACATGACCAGCCTTACCCTCAATCGCCAGCACCAAGTAGTCCTTTTCCAGGGTGGCAAAGTCGGCCAAATCATCGTCTGTCTGACAAATGTTTTCGACGAATTTGACCACCCTGGGATCCGTTTCGATCTTCCAAAGGCGTTTTTTTTCTTCAGGGTCTTTCGGGTTCAGGTGTCTCAGCCTTGATTTCTCGTGGTCAAGATTAGCCTTGGAAGGATCAACTTTCCGTAAATCAACCATGCTAGGAGTATATACTATTATAGGGTAACATTCAAGCTGTCTGGAGCCACCTCTGAGATTCGAACTCAGGACCCCCTTTTTACAAAAAAGGTGCTCTAACCAACTGAGCTAAGGTGGCAAACTATATAGTATTTTACAGGAAAGAAGCCAGCACTAGTCGGGAACGGCATCAAGAGCGGTTTCTGCGATTGTCTACAAGCACAGGTTTCGGCCCAAATGAGCAGGTTTTGTGCTAAAATACCAGTCATGGCAAAAAAAGGACCTAGGCAACATTTAGGCTTGAAGTGCACTGTTTGCGGCAACTTCAACTACATCACCGAGAGGAACAAAACCGAAACTCCCGAAAAATTGTCCTTGACCAAACACTGCCGCACCTGCAGGAAGCACACCGCGCACAAGGAAGTTTCCAAGTTGAAATAACTTTCACAGCATTTCTCTTTTCCTGATAAAATCATGGCTGATAGGCCCGTGATGAAATGGTATCATGGGGGTCTCCAAAACCCCTCTTCCAGGTTCGAGCCCTGGCGGGCCTGCTAATCCCCAAAAGGAAGATTAAATGACGAGTCAAAGCGATTCTTTTCTGCTCTATGGCGCATGTAAGATTCCGACGCCCACCTGACCAATAGGGCAAAGGCGTTAGGGCTTAAACCATGTTTTTTTAGTATTGCTATATCCGGTTTAACATATATATTGGGGTCAAAAGGAAAGCACGCATCAAGTATTTCTTTACAGACTTGTAGAGAACGGTCATATACCACCTTTGCCAACTCCCCTAAATTAATTAACGTGGTAGGAATCGAGTGTTTAGACCTCATATCTTCATTAATTAGCCTTACAACTTCGACGTAAGTTTCGTACTCATCCCCAACTAAATCAATCTTCCGATCCAGATGCGTGTGGTGTGTCACGAGCTCATTTTCTTCAAGTTTGCCTTTGTAAAAACGGAGCACCATCTTCCCCCACTCCACCATTCTCCGGCCAATTTCCTCAAAATCTATCTCTTCTTCATCTTCTTCCGGGATTTGCATCAGGTCTAATATTTTATAGACCCAATCCAGATGAGTTCTACCAAACTGCAGCGAAATAATATTAAAAAGCGCCTCATTACCGGGTATCAGCTGACCATCTTTGGTATATAAAAATCTTTCCATATCGAGAGAGAGGTTAATCAGCCGAGCGCCAAGTTCGCGGTACTCGACCATTGGATATCTAAAGCGATTATTTACCTCTTTCCCCAATGGAGTTCTATTCCACGGCGCAGCCAGATCTCTGACAAATCTCCGCCGAAAATCTGCCGTCACCTTATCCGCTTTGTCAGCCCAATAACCAAATTCGTCAGCCCCCATCTCCGCTGCCGCAGAGGACAAAGTCCGATCCAGAAGAATGGATGAGTGGGTCACATGACCCGACGCCGCACCAATATTTGGGTCAAGAAACTTCAATCCATCCACATTCCCAAACGTTAGTTCTTGCGCCGCATGCAAATACTCTTCCTGAGTGGCAGGCAGAGTCGGATCAGTTACTATCACTCTCGCCTCAATTTCATTTCCATTTCCACGCCACGGCCCCCACTCAAAACAATTATCAGTCGTAGGATCGCATCCAAATTTGTCCTGATAATTAACCGGGGGCAATCCCCTAGTAATTCTATATGGTAACGGAATATGTTTCGCAAAAACTTCATAGAGAGCTGAGTGAACGAAGTTTTTCAGCTGTAACACAGCTTTCTCCTCAAACTTTTCTTTTATCGATGCCTTCCCGAATATCGTTTTATTCAGCCATACTCCATTTTTGCTTTCTATTCCCAACCGTTTTTCGTTCATCGACTTTAAAGCGGCAACCCTCTCCGGGTTGAAGTGCAAAGACCCTGGCACTAGTTCAGAAACATCAGCATTCATCTGCCGCGCCAGCTGTCTCAGCGCCCTGTCGCCATACCTTGGACCAAAATCTCTTGCCAGACTGCCGCTTTCAACAGCCTCAAGCATAGTCCTTCTACTTCTCTCATAGTTTTGGACAAATAATCTCCGTCGAAACTCTTTTTTTTCGTCTTCAGTTCTCACAGCTCATAAATCATGTAATACTATCGGTCACATTCTACCACACATGGTCAAGCATGACATCCTATAACTTGCATTTTCCCCTCCTTTATGGTATATTTTCCCCAGTCTCTTGCACTTTAAACTTTCTCCTTCCATGCGGTCAGCCCTTCACGGAGGTTTGACCGCATCTCGTGCCCGCTTAGTCGATCCCCAAAACGGGGACCGGAAGGAGAAAATCATGTTAGGCGCATTTTTGGTACTGTCGTACCTAGCCCTCAAATGGCTGTTCATGGCCCCACTGGCCCCGGCAGCGATTTGGGCACTTGGTTTCCTTTTGCGCTGGTACATCATGTGCTCGGCGCTCGGGGCTATTTACGGAACGTTCACGGTCGCCGCCGCGACCGTGAAAAGCGACTACCGTGGCTGTTTGGCCACGATTGGCGTCCTGGTCTTCAACATCTTTTTCACCGCCATAGTCTGGGTGGTGCACTATGGATCGTTGATTTGGGGCACCTACATCATGATCGGCTTGACCACCAGCTTCGGCTGGTGGGACCTGGTCGGCGGCGGGGCGCTCATTTTCCTCGGCTGCATCGTGCAGCTCGTGGAATTGATAGCGATCTTCGGATCCTCCGACTAACCTAGCCCTCGCAAGAGAAAAAGGCCGTCCGCAAGGGCGGCTTTTTCATGCCCGCCTGCAAAAAGCTATCGCCTTAGCGATTGCGAGCAGGTCTACACCTCAATTCCCCGCTCAACCAATTGGTTAATGATTCTTTTCCAGGAACTGGACCTAATTCCCAAGATTTCCTCTGTCAAACCATACCAAGTAAGTTCTCACTGTCTGTTTCAGGCAAATGATCCTCCGCATAAGGGTCGGGGTTCTCAGCCAAGCCGGGAAAGAGCATATCCGTCGAGATCTGAATGAAATACGTGTCCTCTCCTATTGCTGAAAGCAGGTTCTCCACTCCCAGGGCATTCGTATTTCTTTCATTGACATAATTCTATCGCCTAGTCTTCCACCACTTCCAGTCGATACTGAACTTTCTTCTTATCCAGTAACTCAGAAAGCATTTCATTTCTCTGATTGCTCGATAAAATTTTGAACATTGTCTCCCCGGACCTCGACTTTCTCTCTTTTTCCGCAAGATGCAGGTATTTGATCGCTTTTTCTGCAATCGACCGTCTGCCCGTTTTCACCACCAACTGATAGTAGTCGCTCTTCAAGCCGTAGCGATACTGGATATAGGCGATTGGATTTAGTAGCAGGACCATTCCGGTCGCCACAAAAGCCGGCAGGTAGAAACCCGACCCGATTCCGATCCCAATGGCAGCGGTGATCCAGATCGTCGCCGCGGTGGTTACTCCGCTGACTTTGTTTCCTCCATTCTTGATGATCACTCCGGCGCCCAGGAAACCGATCCCGGAAACGATCTGGGCCATCAGACGCGTCGGATCGGCCCGGAAAACACCAGGTTCGCTCGCGTTGTAGCTTTCGGCAAGGTGAACCGAAATCGCCGCCAAAAGCGTCGAGCCAACACAGACCAGCATTTGAGTTCTCATCCCCGCTGCCTTGCCGCTTCTCTCCCTGTCAAAGCCGATCAGCATTCCCACTACGAAAGACAGCAGTACTTGTAAAATAATTTCGAGTTGTATATTCATACAAACTATCATCTATTAGAACAAACTAACAGCAAGTATATCACCATAAACCAAAATAGAACGTCGTTGTAACATAGAAATATGCTGCCTCTGCCAAATTATTTGAGAAGGTGGTCCTTCTGGCGATCACTGTTGCCGGTTTCGTCTTTCTTTTTCAACCTTAGGATGCTTCTCGTCGCGAAAGTGTTAACATGTAGTTGTGGACCAAAACCTGCTCTTTGCCACCAACAGCAACCCGGATCTCGTTGATGAAATCGTCAGACTGACCGGCCTGAGGCTGGCGAACTATCGTCTCGGCCGTTTTGCTGATGGTGAAGTATCCCTTCACCTCGACTCCCCCGTTGCCCTCAAGGTCGCCTTTGCGCTCGGCAGTTTTTTTCCTCCTGCCGAAAATCTGATCGAGCTACTGACCCTGGTGAATACCCTTCACATCAACGGCGTCGCCAAGGTCGTCGCCGTCATACCTTACATGGGCTACGGTAAATCAGACCGACTCGACCACCCCAGCATTCCCGTCAATGCCCGCCTTTTTGTCCAGGCACTGGAGATGGCTGGGGTTGACCAATTTATTACTCTGGACCTTCACAGCCAGATCATCTCCCGTTACTTCAGAACTACCCACCTCGAACTCTCCGCCATGAATCTGTTTGCCAAACGTATCGAAACCCTTGGCCTGACCGATCTGACCGTAGTCACCCCCGATCAAGGTGGCATTGACCGGGCGACCTCATACGCCAAGGACCTCGGCAAGAATGATATTGTGGTCATCGAAAAGCACCGCCCGGCTGATGATGAGACTGAGGTGGTCAAAATCAATGGTGACGTTGCCGGCAAAAACCTCATCATTATTGACGATATGATCCAAACCGGAAAGACCATCCAAACCGCCGCCGCCGCCCTGAAACAGGCGGGCGCCGATGACATTTACACTGCCGTCACTCACTTCGTCTATTCTGCCGGCGCTCTCGAAACACTAAACAATGATGTTAACTTCAAAAAAATCTTCATCACCAACTCTATTCCCGTCCCCGCCGGAGTCAAACTCAGCGAAAAATTCGAGGTTCTGCCAACACAAGAGATCCTCGCCTACGCCATCAAGCCCCTACTAACAAGCTAGCCGGTTGATCCTAACCCCAGACCAAAGCCCTTTTGTGGACCGCAGCACTTATTTCTCTCCGGGAAAACCCTTCACCCTGAAGCTTTTCAACTATGGCGTTGTATGCCGGTATATAGGCGGCAGTCAAGAGGTCCCGATGCCTCTCCCCCCGAAGCTCCCCGATTTCCATCATCAGTAGGGATAGATTCCTCAGAGCAATAATCTCAGCTCTCTCTGACAATACCTCAATTTTTTTTGAAAGTTCCAGAACCATCTCTCCCCGGCTTGTTTCCCACTCAACGATGGCCGCGATCATTGAATAACGTTCCCCACCGGCCAACCGGTGTCACCGGAATATCTCGTATTTCAACGACCTGTTGTAGGAGTCCGTCGGGGTAGCAACCCAACTCGATTTTTCTAAGCTCTTGGTAATGAGGATTTGCCGTCTCGGCTGCCAGTTTTGCTTCTAACTAGATAACGGGGAAATTATACCACTCAAGCCTCTTTTAACAGCTTAAAGTGATTTAAAATCCTTAGAAACCGACTCTGCCAGATAAGTTTTAATAAGCGATTGGTAAGGCACGTCTCTCTTACTGGCAATCAATTTTATCTTAGAAAGTAATGGGGTGGGCAACCGAAGAGAGATAGATTCGCGGGACAGCTTCAGATTAGTAAAAATAGTCCTCTCGCCTTTTGAAAAGTCAAAATACTCGCTGGTATCGGCTTTTGCCCAAAAATTTCGCTCCTCGTCCTCATTTTTGAAAACCGGTATTACTTTCTTGTTATTTGGTTTCATAATATATCCTTTCTTTTTGGTTCATCGGTCTAGCCGAAATGACCCTGATTTTGTTTCTTCTAATCGTAAAAATAATTGATAATTTTTTATGCTTGTCTGTCTGGCCAAGTACCAGATATCTGGTTTCCTTGGCCGAATGTTTGACGTCGGGAGAGATAAGAACTGGAAGATTAAAAAAAACTTCCTCGATTTCCTGATTCTCCACCCTGTGTTTTAGCAAATTCTTGTCTCGGTTTCCCTCATCCCACTCGAATTTAGTAGGATCAGGGATAATTTGCATATTCACAGTATATACATTAACAATTAAGTTGTCAATAGTTTGATCACTTCCTCATCCTCCACTTGAGGAAAGTTATCGTAGTAGCTCCCTACCGCTCCGGCAAAGTCCTCGGGTGCATCCAGATAGACAACTTCGTCCGCTTCGGCTTTGATCTTCTCCACCATTTCCGCCGGTAATACTGGAATTGCGGCCACCAACTTGGCCGGCTTCAGGTGTCGGACCTCATTCAAAGCCACCAGAAAGGTCATCCCCGTCGCTACGCCATCGTCAACCACAATCGCGGTTTTCAGAAGGGCGCTGGGGCGCGGTCGGTCCCCCCAATAAACTTTGCTCCGCCTCACCGCCTCCCGACGCTCATTCTCCACCGCCTCCACCAACCACTTTGGATCCAGGGTCGCCTTTTCACGCGGATTACACAGAAAGTGGTGATCTTCGGCGACGACACAGACAGCATACTCCGAGTTGTTGGGGTGCCCTATCTTTCTCACTATTACCAGATCTAATGGTATCACAAGCACTCTGGCAATCTCCACTCCCAACACCACCCCACCTCGGGGGATGGCATAGACCACCGCACCACTTTCCTTGTATTGAATTAATTTTTGCGCCAGCAAAACACCTGCCTCTTTACGGTCTTTGAATCTCACCCATCCATTCTAACGCTTCGTTTACCTTTATCCAAAGCCTCGATCACTTGTTCGTAGGGGTCACCCTTCATCGCCATCAGCAGATCAACGACGTCGTTTTTCTGCCCCATCCGCCAAAGCATTAGGGGTGTCACCGTCGTATTGCCATCCATATCCAAAAAGTCGCGGGTGATATCAAAGCCCTCCTCATTCTCCGGCCACATCCAAACATTAGGCGTCGCCCACCAAATTTGAAGAGACAGCTCTTCCATCAGTCCCTCCGCAGCCTTTCTGACTTTCCTTGGCGGTTTCAAATCAAATTGGTCTTTTAGTATCATTGCCACCTCCTCCTCACTCGGATCCCCTTTGAGCGCCAAAATCAGTTTCAACACCCCGTCCTTCAGATCCATCTTTTCCCACTCTATCTGCGGCGTCACCGAAACACCCTTGTGCTTAGCGACAGTCTGTCCCTGCCCTCCCGCCAGCCGCAGCCAGGCATCCGGAGCTGTCCACCACATCGACAGCCTCAGTCCACCCATAAACCCCTTTGCCGCCCCTCGAACTTCTCTCGGGATCTTCACACCACCATATTGTTCAATTAGAGCCTTCCGCAATCTGGCCCGTCTTCCCAATCTTCCCAATGATCGTTCTACTCTGGCCCGATGCTGACCCTCCTCCAACCACGCATCCAGTTCGGGGCAGGGAGAATTTGGTCGCCTTAAAGGTATTCGTCTTTCCAAAGTTCCTCTCGCACTCATATATGCCAAATATACACCCGAAAACTTGGTCTGGCTATCGTATACTGAAAAAGCTACATGATCCCGCCCAAGGAAAGAATTAGCCGCCGCAAATTTTTTAAATACTGCTTCGAAGCCACCGAAGCATTGCTCTTGCCAGACTTCCTAAGATCACCTTTTGACGGACGTCCGATCCTCCAAGTCGAGACTACCAAACCTTACGTCGCCGTTACTATTGACGATGGCGTCTTTCCTAAAGAGGTTGAGCGCTTTCTATCTACCGCTGCCGAATACAAAACCAAGTGCACCGTCTTCCCCGTCGGCGGTCTCATGCGCAAAAACCCTAGCCTTTGGCGGGAAGTCGCCAGTGCCGATCACGAGATCGGCAACCATTCTCATTCCCATTTGAATGTCAGTGAGTCTACTAAAGCTGCCATTCTACGTGACTTTTCCATCTTTGAGACCGAGGACTATCCCGAAGTCATCGGTTCCCCTTTTCCCGTACCCGGTCTCGCTCGCGTCCCGTATGCCCTGGGACCGATCAATGTCGATGTTCAGAAAGTGATCGCCTCCCTCCAAGATCTTCATGTTCACTGGCGGATCGACAGCTACTCCTGGAAAAAAGGTGGTCAAGATTCAAACGAAAACCTCGCTTACGTGATGGCCCGCATGGCACAGATCAGACAGGGGGACATCATCATCCTTCATTTCAACCCTCTGGATATAACTGCCCTTCCTTACATTCTTGATCTCATCACCGCAAAGGGACTAGAAAATGTCACCTTCAGCACCCTTTGGCATCACCGAAGACAAATCATGAAAAAAAGAACCAGACCATGAAAGAATTTTCTCGTCGCGCTCTTTTGAAGTTGGCCGTCAACTCACCGCTGGCTCTACTGGCTCCGGAAAGGGAACACCGCCCCAGACGAACCCTGGGTCTCTATCTGCCGTTCCGTTTTCTCGAGAGAGAAGGAGAGATGCAAATCTTTCAGGAACTTATCCTCACATGTGGCGCCAACACCATTGTCGTGGACATCAAAAACGAAACCGGCCAAGTGAACGTCCCAGTCGACCATGACTATTTCCCCCGGAAAGCCTTTCAGCCTTCCTCCTACCGGGGCCTGATCAAGCTGCTCCGCTGGGCATCTAACCACGATGTCTCCCTGATCGCCCGCCAACCGGTCATGATCGACCCCCAACTGGTCTCGGCCTTCCCCGATCTTGGCATAAGAAACTGGTCCGGCCGGCTCTGGAAAGATGCCAATGACAACACCTGGGCCAATCCTTTTGACGAACGGGTCGTGGACTACAATGCCACCATCGCCGCCTCGGCCGCTTCCCTGGGTTTCTCCCAAATCCAGTTTGACTATCTCCGTTTCCCCAGCGGCGAACATGACCTGGCTTCCATCTACCACTCCAAGCGAAACACATTTGAAAACCGCACCGCCGCGATTAGCACTTTCCTCAAAGCCGCCAAACCGGCGGTCAATGCCTATGGTGCCCTCCTGACGGCCGATTTTTTTGGCTATACCGCCTGGTATCGGCATGAGCAAGATATGGGTATCGGCCAGTATATCGAGTCCGCCGGACCCCACCTTGACGGCCTTTGTCCGATGGCCTACCCCAGCCTCTATGGCAGCGGTATCATTGATCCGTGTGACAATGGCTGCCGGCCGGCCACCGCTCATCCATATGAAATCGTTTATTACACCGTCAAACGTACTTTGGAACGCCTTCTGGCGGTCAATCCCGATGCTTTTGTCCAGCCCTGGCTCCAGGCCTATCCCGACTACCGCTTCAACCAACCCATGGGTCTTTCTCAATTCATCGCAGAGCAAAAGGGGGCTTTCGCGGCCGGCGCGGCCGGAGTGATGGCTTGGAATAACTCTCTGGCTTACGATCCTAAATCTTATCTATCAATACCTAATCCTTAAGTTTTACATTTCGTCCTTTTGGACTCGTCAGGGAGAGCATACACTCTCCGATGTAGGGCCGATTTTCATCGGCCCATTGTTTTACCCGAACGCCGCCCAGAGGGCGGCTAACGTGATCAAGGCCGCCCCTATGGGGAGCAGCCAGGCCGCCGGGATCAAACTCCCGGCCGCGAACAGGAAAACCCCCCCCACGATCAGCCCCCAAAAGAGGTTCTCGTAGAGGCGGCCCCGCCCCCTGAATCTGGCCAGGTACAAAGCCAACCCGCCCCCAAACACCACCCCCAACAATAGGCTTGCGATATTTACCATTTTATCTCCCGAAGACCGGGCTGTCCTGACACAAGCGTCAGGAGTCCAGTCTTCACTTAAAAGTGCTGGCTAATTATACTATGGGTTTGCTGGAATCACCAGCGCCCAGCGCTCAACCACCTTCCAACCCCGGTCAATGTCCCAAAAATGCCGCTCGAACCATTCAGAGCTGATCCTGCGAAGTCCTCCGTCAACCGGAGAGATCGGATTCGGATCGACCACAAAAAGCCCATTGTCCGTCAGTTTCTCCAGAAGAATATAGTGACCATCTTCCCCATTGCCCGCCCCAAGAAGAGGTTCACGGCCCAGTTCCGTATCCATAAAGTTCAATATCACGGCATCCCTTGTCGCGATCAGTGCCAACTCCTCAAGCGATCGCCCGAATGTCTCATGTGCCCCCGGGACAAAGTGCCGGGCACCAAAAAGCATCGCCCGATGATCGGTTCCCCAGTTTGGATCATACGGGGCTATTTTTGCCAACTCCTCCTGGGTTACCGAAAAACCAAGTGAGCGAAGAGCCATCACCAAAACTGCCGGACCACACCATCCTTTGACAAGACGTTCCTGGTAGACAAACTTTTTTCGCCCTACCATAAGACATTTATACCATTTTTCCTTTTTCTGCCCTATAATACAGGTACTCCACCCACCACGTACCTTCCAAAAGAAAGGCGAGGATCTGAATGTCCACCTTTATGAACCTTCGACCCGGGCATGAGATCGCAGTCAAACAAGGATACGGTCTCGTCCCTACCTCGGCATGGACCAGAGACACGGTCGCCTTCGTGGCAAAGAAATACGCCATCACCGTGACCGGCATCGTCGTCACCGAGGCTGACCGCGACGGGGTCACCGCCGTTGGAGGGAAGCCCAAGAAAAAGTTCTACATTTCCGCCAAGGCGCGCCGCCTGCAAGACGCCCTGGCGCTGCCCCTCGAGGCGCCCTACCTCGGCCGCGAAGAAGAGAACGTATGGTCTCGGGCCTTCCGGGAAGATCTGCTCTAACGGAACGCTAACAATCTGGCCCGGCAGTCGGGTGGCTGCCGGGCCACTTACTCTAAGATATTCAAAATGAAATGACCATCACCACTCGGCTCGACCGGATCAAGCAACTGCTCAAAAAAGGCAACTTTCCCAAGTTTCGCTTTGAACAAATAAGAAATGCGATCTATTCTGACAAAATAAGCCGCTTCAGCCAGATTTCCAACTTGCCAAAGTCCCTCAAGGAGCAACTGGCAAAGGAACTCGGCGACGAGATTCTTACCGTAAAAAAAGTCCATGAAATGATCGGCAAGCAGGCCCATAAGGTCTTACTAGAAACCGCTGACGGACATCAGATCGAAACCGTCCGTCTTACCTACTACCTCAAACAAAACGGGGTCAGAAAGATTCACCACTCCCTCTGCATCTCCACCCAGTCCGGTTGCGCACTAGGCTGTCTTTTTTGTGCCACCGGGGCCATCGGCTTCAAAAAAAATCTGACCGCCGACGAGATCCTCGACCAGGTCCTCTATTTCATCAAGAATGATATGCCGGCAGACTCCATCATTTTCATGGGTATGGGTGAGCCACTGGCAAATCCGGACAATACCCTGAGGGCCATCGATCTGATGATCGCCAAAGACGGCCTTTCTATGAGCCCCCGCCGGCTTTCTCTATCTACCGTCGGCATCATCCCGGGAATCGAGCGGCTCACCCGTGACTACGGCAGTATTAATCTCGCTTTTTCCCTTCATAACCCATTTAACGAAGAACGGGCTAAGCTCATGCCCATCACCAACGCCTATCCGATCGAAAAGGTCATGACCGCCATTGACGAACACCTAAAAGTAAACAACCACAAGGTTTTTCTCGCCTACATTCTCCTCAAGGATGTAAACGACAGCCAAAGACATGCCAAGGCTCTCACCGATCTCGCCCGCGCCACTCCCGACCGGCTACGATTACTCCACGTTAACTTGATCCGTTACAATCCGGGCAACAGTCTCACCCCCTACCAGAAACCAACAAACAGTATGGTCGAAAAATTCCAGGCTATTCTAACTTCTTACAAAATCCACCACACTCTCCGGCAAGATTTCGGCACTGACATCAATGCCGCCTGCGGCCAACTCGCCGCAACCTACAAACCAAAACAATCTCCTGGCTGAGGACACAAAAAGCCCCACCTTTGGAAGATGGGGCTATTTTTTGCGCTTCACCCTGACCGAGGGTCAGGGCTTTTCTATCACGACTGGGAAAAAAACTTGGCAAGACTCTCTCAATCTTGCTTTCAAGGCATCGGCGTACTTAAACACCCTGAAATAATCCCCCCAGTCTCCATGGACGTCAGCGGCGATAATCAGGTCAACCTTGTTTTCGTAGGTCAAGATCTCATTCACGCCGATGACCCATTGCTGGGTCTGGACACCATATTGAGCCTTCATGGCATCCAGGTCTGGAAGGCGAACGTCGCCCCAGGTATCGGCGTAATCCTCCCCCGCCACTGAATCGGGACGTCCCCCGGCTTGAAGATACGCCCACAGATATGCCTTATATGGCTCGACAACGTTGATGTGGATATTGGGGTTGATCTGCTTGGCAGCCGCAGTCGCCGCATTGAGGACCTCTGCTGCCTTCGAGGCAGCAAGATTAAGGTCAGAGTATCCCAGGTAGTTTTTTAGCCAATGAATTGGCTCATCAACGATTATCATGTCATATCCCTGGTTGGCCATGGACACAAAGTGGTCGATTGCCGTCTGCTGGACGACGTATTCCTGCCCCCAGAACCCGTACATCGCCAGTAGCCTCCAGCTGTTTGCGTGGGCGGCGGCGACTTGGAAGGCATCGCCCTGGGCAAAATAAGTGGTCACCCCCGGATAAAGTTGGGGATTATCCAGGATAGTGGCCAGGTTTTCGCCTTGCACCGCCATTTGGGAATGAGAGGGCGGCGGGCAGACCCCACGGGGATCTTGCGCCTGTGTAGAGCGAGGAAAAAGTGCGAGGAGGCCGCTGACGACAAGCGCCAGCGGGATGAGGGTTATCATGAACTTTTTCATTTTATTTTCTCCATAAGAGACCTGAAAATCCTCCAACAAATTGTCGGAGGGCTTTCTGGGCCTCTCATTTTTATGGTGAAGTTGTGAAAGTGCGACTTATAGATTTAGGCTCAAACTTCAGGCGAATTGGCCTTGATCTGAGGCGAAATTCTGCCTCTATGTATACCAGAAAATAAGTGAAATGTCAAGATTATAGGCCTAATAGAAAGTAACCCGCCCCCCTCCTTCGCCCCGCTTCGGTCTGCCGCTGATCCAGGAAAGAAGTACTTCCCAATCCCGCCCGGCGATACCTAACGCTTCGTAGCGTCTCATCATCAAAAGTAACACGGGGGTCTGGTATTTCATGAATTCATCTCTTGCGTTCTTAACTCCTGCCATCTCCATATAGTTAATTATCTGATCGCAAAAGCTGGCTGCGATCGCCTCCGTAGTGGCCTGACCAAATAAAAGTATCAGCCCCAAATCCCGCCACTCCTTACTGGTCAGAGAAAGTAATTTTTTGATGTGTTTATTTCCCAATCCCTCAAGGTCAGCCCAGCCGGATTTGATCTGAATCCTGTACTGGTCAAGTAAACCCAAACCACAAAGCGCCGGGTCCAAATTTACATAGGCATCTGTCTTTCTGATCCAGTCTTCATCCCCCAGACGGTCCTCTTCTATCTCAACCGCCTCGATCCAGGGAAACAAGTCTCTCCGACTCAAAACCTCCAGTACTGCCGAGGTACTTTCTTCGTTTAACGCTTCGGCTTCGGGGGTGTTGTTTTGCGCCATCAACGCTGCCCTATCTCTACGAACCCGCGCTCGCTTCTCATCATAAGTGCCCGAATCGGACCCGCTTGGGTCAGTTTCTACTTCAATTCCCCCCCTACCTCTTCGTTTGCCTTTTTTCATTAGGCCTATTTTATACTAGAGTAAAATCATTCCATGACTCATCTCCCAAAGACAAGTACATCCACATCGCGGCCATATTACTCATCGCACTGGGGCTGCTTTGACTCTTAAGCGCATCAGGGTCGGCAATACTTCTCTTTCCGCTTACGGGCTGTAGCAAGTCCAGGAGACCCTACTCCGGCGCGTATGAGCTTGGGATCTTTCCCCCGGGTTACCAGGTGGGTAAGCTGCCCCGCTTAGCGGGGACGTCGCTCTCCTTATAAAAGATCTTGTCGAGGAAAAACCTCCCAAGTCTTAGGCGCCTTCTGTAGGGCCTAACTTAATTATAGTGAGAAAAGCAATACCTCTTTCTGTTAAAATAGACCCAATGTCTGAAAAAAAGACCTATTTCAGCGGACCGCTTGAATTTATACGCTCAGTTGGGGTAGAATTGGCATCTGTAAAATGGCCCACCCGCCAGGAAACAATGAGGCTAACCGCACTCGTCGTCTTCGTTAGCTTATTTGTCGCTTTTTATATTGGCGGACTCGACTTAGCCTTTACATCACTAATACAAAAAGTAATTAACCCGTAAACAAAATGGCAGTAGATCAAATTCAGGACACCCCAAAAATCGAGGTCGTCGATAACAACCACCTGATCGTCAATCAGAACACCCCAGCCAATGCCAAGTGGTACGTCGTCCACACCTACTCCGGTCACGAGACCAGGACCGCCCATACCTTAAGGACCAAGGTTGAGTCCATGGGCCTGACCGACTACGTCTACGAGATCCTCATTCCCACTCAAGACAAAATCAAAATCAGCAAAGGCAAAAAAAGTACCATCAAGGAAAAGATCTTCCCGGGCTACATGCTCGTCAAGATGATCGTCACCGACAACTCCTGGCTCGCGGTCAGGACAACTCAGGGCGTCACCGGCTTCGTCGGCACCGGCAACAACCCCACCCCAATTGCCCAAAAAGAAGTCGACGCCATTCTCGCCTTTGCGAAGCAGGCCGCGCCCAAGTTCCAGGCCGCTTTCTCCATCGGCGAAGCCGTCAAGATCATCGAGGGGCCATTCACCGACCTGCTTGGTACCGTTCGCTCTATTGATGAAGCCAAGGGCAAGGTCGAAGTCCTGGTCTCTATCTTCGGCCGCGAAACCCCGGTCGAGCTCGACTTCCTGCAGGTTTCGAAAATCTAATCCTCCCATTAACGCTGTCCCATTAACGCTTGACAAAATTACACAATCATCATATAATTCTGTCATGATCCAACAACTAATTAACGACGAAAAATTCACCAATGTTCAAAAAGCTCAAGCCGGCATTACTAAACTATTCCTCCAGGCGGCCAAGGGGCGTCACTTTTACCGGGTTATGAAAAACGATACTCCTTTGGGGGTAATTATTCCCAATGTCCTCTGGGAAGATCTGACCGAAGACCTTGAGGCCCTCTCTTCCCCCACCTATCTCCAATCCATTCAAGAAGCCCGTGAGGAAATCAAACAGGGTAGGTTTCTCGATCTAGATGAGATCAAAAAACAACTAGATATGTAAATGTATCACTATCGGTTTTCCAAAAAGGCACTTCGAGATTTCAAAAAAATTCCCAAAAACAAACAACGCCTCATCGTCGAAAAACTCGAATACTTTGCCTCATCGAATAACCCCCTGATGTTTGCCAAGGCTCTGACAAATTACAGCCTCGGTCAATACCGTTTTCGAATTGGTGATTATCGAGTTATCTTTGACCTTGCGGTTGACGAAACGATTTCCATTCTGCGCCTCGGCCACCGCCGAGAAGTCTATCGGTAATCCTCTCAATCTAACCCCTTCCTCAAAAACTTGCTTTTCCCCAATTCAGCCCTATAATGTAAATCTCGGCTTCGGGCGTTTTGTCCGAAGCCTATAGTTCCTTAAGGAGGACAACACATGGGCCCAAAAACCCAAACAGTGGTGGCAGCCGCCATCTTCATGGTGGTCGGCGTCACCCTCCTCGCCCTAGCCAGGGCCGAGGAGTCATTTGTACTGGGTGCCACCGGAGGCTATCTCCTAGCCTTCGTCATTGCCTTCTCGAGGGAAGGCCAAAGACGGAAGGTGGGTCTCTGGGCCCTCGCCGGCCTACCGGCCGCGGCCCTTTTAGTCGGCACCATTGAATATGCTGCCGTAGGGGACCCGACCCCAATGCATTTCGCGTTGGGACTACTTATCGGGGCCTATCTTGGGGCAGTCATCGGCTGGCCACCCACAGCCGAAAATAAGTAGGTCCTTGCCAAGGACCAACAACCCGAGCTACTACGCTCGGGTTTTTTCATGCCCAAAACCTGTCAGCCGTTCCATAAGATCTAGACAAAATAGTTTTCGTTGGCAAACTTCACCTGCTCAACAAAAAGGCGTTTGACGTGCCAAATACTCTCCTGCTCATAAAAAAGAATTAGCGCCTTTTTAAATTCATCCTCATCAGCGCTTCTATAGGAAAGTGGGTAGAGATCATGGGCCAATAGTACCGCATTTGTCAGCATCCGCGCCGTCCTTTTGTTGCCATCGGCATAGGGCTGAATATAAGGAAACATGAAGTGGACGATCAGGGCCTTCTCAAAGGGGTTTTTTGTTTGATTGACTATCTGAAACGTTTTTTCAAACATTTCTCCGATCTGAAACTCATTATCCAAGGGCCGGTAAACCGTTCCCGTTATCCCCACCGCCTGCTTTCTGATTCCGGTACCGATTCCCAAACCGGCTACCAGAAGATTGTGCAACTGGTTGACATCCGAAAGATCAAGCCTTTTAAACCGCTCCGTGTCTCTCAATATCTCTTCAAATGCTTTTTTGTGATTAAGGATCATTACCGCCTCATCTTTACTCTTCCCTGCCGGCTCCCTCTGCTCATTTATCAACGCCTCCGTCTCCAAAAGTGTATAGGTACTCCCCTCAATTTTGGCCGACTTCCACGATAACTCAATGACGAATCTTTCCCGCTCTCGCTTCAAGATATCCGGCGTTAATTCCTTTGCCGCTTTGGAAAAACTACGGCTCTGATTTTCTAAATCAGTCAACTCTTCAGCCAAAAAAAGGTTGGCAAGATGATCGAAAACCCCAAAATCAAATGATTTTTTTGCTCCAATCCTTTTGTCGGGGTCATCGGCAAAATATCGGTCCAAGTCAAATTTCCGTAAAATCGGATTAACGGAAACAGGAAAATACTTGGTTCCCCTTGCTTGACCCTGAATTCGAACTAGCTCACCATCAACAAGAGTATTCAAATCCCGAATCAAGGTCGGCTTCGACAGAGGGTAAACCGCCTCAGTTTTACGCCTGATTTCTTCGCGGGAAAGTCCTTCCGTCTGGTTGATCAAATTCAGGATGAATTTTTGTCTAACTGTTAGTATCGTCTCACTCATCTATCAGAATCGTATCATAACGATACGATTAAGTCAATCTTCGTCCGCGAAACCCCCGTCGAGCTCGACTTCCTCCAAGTTAGCAAGATTTAAACTTGCTTCTTGCATTTCCCCTAATTCAGTCCTATAATATCTGTTTGAATGCTTCGGGCGTCTTGCCTGAAACTTAGCACATAAAAGGAGGTTCCTATGGGACCAAAAACCAAGACGGCGGTCACAGCCGCTGTCTTCATGATAACCGGGGTCACCCTCCTCGCCCTAGCCAGGGCCGAGGAGTCGTTTATTCTGGGTGCCAACGGAGGCTACGTACTCGCCTTCATCATTGCCTTCACGAAGGAAGGCAAGAGGCGCGAGGCGGGTCTCTGGACCATGGCCGGCATAACGGGGGCGGCGCTCTTCGTCGGCACCATTCAATATGCTGTCGTAGGGGGGGATCCCACCCCAGTGCATTTCGCGCTGGGACTACTTATCGGGGGGTTTCCGGGGACAGTCCTCGGCTGGCCGCCCCCCGGCCCGGCCGAAAGCAAATAGGGTCACCCCGTGACCCGCCCCAAACCCGGTCGCCTCAAGTGACCGGGTTTTTTCATGCCCAAGGCTTGACTCATTTCTTCTCTTCTGCCATATTGGAATCAATGAAGGATTCCTCTGCCTCGGAAACACTTATCATGGCTCTGCCCGTGCTCCTGGTCCTCCTGGCCCTCATCGGCGCCGTGCTTCTCTTCCCCTCCGGCAGTACCTTCGACATTCGCGGTCAGGCCGCTCCGATCACCGTCGCCCCCACCAGAATACCTTTGCCAACAGCTTCTCCTACTCCGCTTTATCGTCTTCCCGAAACCGCCTGTAGCGAGCTCTACCAACCCGTCTGCGGCGCGGACGGCAAAACCTACTCCAATGAGTGCGAAGCCGGTCTTGCCAGCGCTCTTCCCATCGAATCCGGCATCTGCCCGGCGGTCACTCCGAACATCTTCCCCCAAACCTTCTAAAACGCAGCGACGACTT
>Ga0209542_10004619_pt1 | contig 28126 bp, 32 predicted proteins | sample RifCSPhighO2_01_FD_184028 | JGI IMG/M metagenome (GOLD analysis project Ga0209542, IMG submission 184028) | Soil microbial communities from Rifle, Colorado - Rifle CSP2_plank highO2_0.1 (SPAdes) (version 2) | ecosystem: Environmental > Terrestrial > Deep subsurface > Rock core/Sediment ...
AATTAAAACCGTAAAACGGATGTCTTACGGTTTCAGGAACTTCAGGAATTACGTATTAAAGGTCACATTAGCTTTGCTGCCGTTTGTTTTTCTGCCGCAGATTTGGCACACTAATGTTTAAAGAGCCTTATTTATGACTAGGCTTTAAAACAGTCCGCAATCGCGATCGGAGACGCGCCATAAAAACATATTCTGTGTATGCAATATAGCAAAGGCGCCCGCAATTTATTTTCATGAGCTATCCGCCAAAGTATTTTTAAGGATTCATATCCCTCGACCATATTTTCGGATATATGTTTGTTGATCTCAAACCAGCTTGGGTATGCCGCCAAAAATTTACCAAATGATATATTGCGTGATTCCCAGGCAATTTCACCCTGGCATGTGCCGTAAAAATCTCCCCTTACTGCCGGAGAACTCCAAGTTTTGGGATTGGCGCCGACATTATCCAAAAATACTTTCATCTCTTTGTGAGCAATTTCCAAATATTTCCAGGCAAGGCTGTTTTCGTTGAGGCCTAGCAAAATCCCGTATCCGACCGCGTAGGCGTTTTTCAACGCGCCTGCGATGCTCACTCCGCGGATATCGGTAGTCCCCACAATACCCAGATGTGTGTTTCTAAAAAGAGCCCTCACTTTTTTTATCGCGTTAAGATCGCGGCTTGCGACAGAAGCGGCAAAATATTTTTTTGTAAGGTGGGCTGACGCAAGCTCCTTAGCCGGTGTATACCCGGAAAGGACGGCAAAATTGCGCCTCCCTGCCAGCATCAGACTATTTTTTATCTTCACTCCCCAAGACATTCCGCTTCCGCTTGCAAATCCTTTTGAGAGCAACACCAGCGTGCACTTGGGATTCCAAGCTATGTAAGGCTCGATCTCAGAATATGCTTTTTCCAAAAATTTAGTCGGTACCGCCAAAATTATTGCATTTGTCTTTTCAGCCGGAGCAAACGCGTCAGCGAACCTAATACTCTCCGGAAGTTCGATGTCTGGCAGATGCAGATAATTGCTTCTCTGTACGCCATTCTTTAAATTGTTAAAGAGATCAGCCTGTTCCTGACTATATTTCCGAAATCGAAGCGTAACTTCGTGTCCGGCGAGTGCCGCTACTACGCCGGCGGATGTTCCCATTTCTCCGGCATCATCTACAAATACTTTCATTATGATTTGCCGCGGAGCAGTTCGAGAAGCTTTTTGAATGAGTGCGCGGTTATCACCCTGTCAAATTGGGAACGGTTATTTTGGACCTGGCTTATGTTGGCAATAACGATATCGTACGCTTTCCAATGGCCATCGACCAACCGGAGCTTGAACGTGACTTTGATATCTTCCGGAGACGAATCTATCACCAAATCTACTTCGGCAAATTCTCCGTCAATTCTTTCTTTCAAAAAACGGATTGAAACGCTATCTATAAAATCAACGGATTCAAACACCGTTTTCCTGTACACATATTGCATGTATTCGGGAAATACTTTGAGATATTCCTTGCGTTCGGGATCGGAGAGTTTTAACCAGTGCCTGCCAAGAGACCTTTTCGCCATCTCATCGAAATCCATTCGGGATAATATCTTTTCACGAAGCCTGTCCCTTCTTTCTTCATGATTCTTCGCGCCTTTTAATTTCGGGTTCGAAACAATATTTTTTAGGTCTGTGACGGTCTGGCGGACCTCGGCGAGCGGTGAAGGAATTTCGGCTCCGACAGCGAGAGTCCACACCAGAAAAACATAAAATCCGCCCAACAACAAAATTGCCAAAATTCGTTCTGTCCAAGATGGACGATGCATATCTTTTTTCTCAAAATCTGTCTATCAGCTTAGCGCAAATACTTCCTTTTGTTAAGAGCATGCTTCTCGAGCGTTTCCGCGTAATAAGTTTTGCCGTCTTTTCCCGTAAGATAATAAAAATATTTTGTAGTCGCCGGATTCATGGCGGCCAAGATCGCATCCATACCGGGATTCGATATCGGCGTCGGAGGAAGCCCGCGATAACGATATGTGTTGTAGCGTGAATCATATTTTAGATCTGAAGCCGTAAGTTCGGCTGATATTTTGCCAAGAACATATGTAAGGGCGGAATCCACATTGAGCCCCATCCCGAGCTTGAGTCTTTTCCACAAAATTTCCGAAACAATTTTTCTGTCCTCCGTGCTTTTCACCTCTTCTTCCAAAATAGATGCCATGATAATAATTTCATCAAGCGTTTTTTTCTGCGCTGCGATCTCGCCCAAAATGTCAGGGGTTATTTTTTTTAAAAAATTTTCTTTCATTTTTAAAACAGCGTCCTGCGGAGTCGCGTCTTTATAAAATCGATATGTATCAGGAAATAGATATCCTTCATCGCTTTCCGCCGCACCTAAAAAGACTTTTTTGGAAAACATGCCGTTCTTTTCAAAAATTTCTCCTATCTGCCTTATGTTCACTCCCTCGGGAACAGTGACCGTAATTTCTTTTAATTCAACTATCTCTCGCTCTTTTCTCGAAGCAATATCTGGTAGGCGCAAAAATAAATAGATAACCCCAAGCGCGGCAAAAAGTGCGGCTAGCTGTAATATAATGGTTTTTACATTGACATGCTCATCCATATTAAGATTTTAGCATAAAAAAAACCTTATTTCTAGGTGAAATAAGGTTTTAATCTTTTAACTGTTTCTTGCCAAAGTTTTTTGTCGAGCTCCGGATCCATATTACGCCAATTCGCGCGTTCCGGTCTTCCCAGTGCATCGGCGACAATAATCCTAAGATACTGCAATGGCGCGGGAGGATTCCAGCAAACTTTCATACCCCGTAAATCACACCACAAAAGATATGGTTCTTTTCGCTTGCCGTATAAACTATTTCTGAAATCGCTTAACGATACAATGCACGAAACATCATTTTCCGGAAAATCATCAGCTATTCTTTTTGCAATAATTTGAACACCGGGTACGATGTGCAGATGTGCATGTTTTATAGTTTGCCCGACAATCCAATGTTCGAACATAATAATATCCGGAGCGTCGCCATATTCTTGAATCAGCGCGTCGCAAACTCTGACTCCAAGTTTATCCAACAACTTAGCTTCTTTTGAAGTCATTGCCCCGATGCATTCAACATGCCTCTTCGGCACCAAAAGCAAATATCCGCCGTTGGAGATCTGCCCCAATGTGGCGATTATCCAGAAATCTTTTGTCTCTCCGCACAATCTTTCTTCAAACTGGCTCTTATCGCAAAACACGCAATTTTCCACTTGTTACATTTTTCTTTCTAGAGATTAGCAAATTAAATGCAAAATAAAAAGCCCTGCAGTTAAACGGGGCTTTTTGCGCTGAAGTCCGGAAGCGGACTCACGCCATAACTGTCAAAAATGAACTTGTTTACGATATCCAAATTATTGATCGGGGGTATCCTTGGTCCGCCATGGAACGAACTTTCGGCCATGAATATCCTCTGATTGCTGGAGAGGGTCCTTAAGAATCCGACTCCCTGGTCAACCAGCTTCATCTTGTTGCGCTCAAAATCCGAGCCGTGCTTCATTGTTCCAATCTCCATCGAAATGCACTGACCTAGGTTCATATCCCATTCCTCCACGCATTCTGATACGTGGAAATTGGCACCAATAGCAATCTGGCATCCGTGCCGCTTCGCATAGTCCAGCATTTCTTGCGGCCTGATAGAAGTTGTTTTCGCGCGGGACATATACGGATGCTGCATTGAAACCTGCAGACCCGAAGGCAATGTAAAGAACTTTGTCTGGGTCACGTGGTCCCGCACAATGTTCCGGATATTGGCACAGGGCAGTTTTAGCGAGGAGAGATATTTCTCAATCTCGTCCGATAAATACTCGTTTAATCGCTGGTGGAATGTTGCAAGCGGTATATGACCGTCTTCCGCAACCCACGTATCATGATTTCCCGTACGGTATATGTACCTAAGCAAGGCCTTATCAACTGTTCCGGCAACTCCGTTCTTATCGATTTCTTTGCCTGCAATGGCATCGCCAAATCTTTGCTTGAACACATCAAATATAACGGAACCTCTGCAGTGCGCGGCAAAAAACTCCTGGATGGTATTATTATTCATACCGGGCAGAACTTCCTGCTTCCTATCGAGGCCGTGCTTCAAGCCTTCCATAATATCGCCCGAATCAACCCATGTGGGCGTTCGGTGCTTGAGAATGAGTAGCGGAAATTCTTTTAAAAGGAATGTGTAATCGCTTTCTGTTGAGGCCGAATGTATACAGCCGGAAACTGCAATCCTGTCTTCCGCGTAATTCCCGTTGGAAAGATCGTACTTAAGATTATGCTTTATCCATTCCAGATCGAAATAATATTTTTTTCCTGCGAATTCGCCGATACCCGGCCAATTTTCGCCTTTCTTGCGGCGGGTTTCCTTGCTTTTCAAAAGATCGAGTTCTCGGACGATCTTTTCTGGCGGAATATCAAGAAAATATTTGAGTGTGCCTGGAGTAGCCGAACCGCGCGCCTTGATCACTTCGATGATTTTCTTCTGGTGCTGGGTAGCGCGCGGAGGAGGCACGATGAAGCTCAACTCCTTTGATACGACATCCTTCAGGCTGTAGGTCCGTACTTGATAAGGGCTTCCGTCCAATGGAAATTCCATTACGCGAACGCCGATCTGGTTCTCGGAAACGCGTGTTTCTTCAATGCGCGAGCAATTGGGTATGGATACGTACCGGTATGCCAGCTCGCCTTTCGGCTTGTTGATGCTGGATCCGAAACATCCTACGGCAAATACATCCGGAGCGTTTTGGGTGGTCTGCTTGATCTTGTCCTTGATGACCCGTTCTACCGCGGTGCTGTAATAATCTCCGCGCATCCACACCGCTTTCTGCGGAGCTAACGCCCAGATGATCTTGTCCACGTATTTTACGAGCATCCTATCGCCCCCATGACCCCAGACGCGCACATCAGGCCTTAGGTCGGCCAAAAAATGCGCCAATTTTTCGCCGTATTCCCCGTCAAAAGCCGGACTGGTGGTAATAAAAAGGTCCACCAGTTTTTCCTTTTTCGAATTTTCAGGATCCGTCACGGTAAGTGTCGGGATAGCGGAAGATAATTTTTTCGCTGCTTTTTTCAGATACGCTTCAACGAGTTCGGTCTTTCTTGCCGCGCGCCGTTTTTTAGAAGACAAGTTGCTCAAATGTTTGAATTTAACTTTCTTTTCGGACTCCTTCTCCATCTGTGTCTTTACCGAATCGTCGAGCTCGCTCCAGAAATCGCGCGAGATGATCCCTCCCACCAGAATATTGAAATGCGTTCCTTCTTTTCTGAATATCTCGAAAGCGCTTTCAACAATGGCCTTGCGGTATCCGTCCGAGCCGAAATCGATGCGGGAAATAAATCCGACCTTGGGATTATGCTGCGCCTTTCCGTTGTTTTCCATTCTCACTCCTTGGTTTATCAAAAAACCATATTCTACTTATAAGAATATGGTTTTATTATGTTTGTACAACTTGTCAAATTAAATTTTTGTGGTAATAAAGACGATTCTACTCCAATCGCGTTTGCGATTCTTTCAGCCCGGCCGCGCTGCTTTCTTTAAACTGCGCCTTTCGCGCGAAGTTCGGCAAAGTTTTCGCGCCGACATAGCCCATGGATTGCCGTAATGCGCCGACAATTTCCCACAATACTTTATTTGCGGCGCCCTTATAAAATACCTTTCCCGGCTTACCTTCCGGCACGCGATACGAATTTTCATCGTTTCCGTCCAGCCGCATTTTGTCCTCCGTGGCTTCGCGGGAAGCCATTCCTCGGTATCTTTTATAGGCTTTGCCGTCTTCCAGCTCATATTCGCCCGGGGACTCATCCGTTCCCGCAAGCAAGCTTCCTATCATGACTGTCGAAGCACCCGCGCCAATAGCTTTCGCGACATCTCCGGAATTTTTTATTCCGCCGTCCGCGATTACCGGGATATGATATTTTTTCGCCTCTTTCGAGCATTCAATGATAGCCGAGAGCTGTGGCACCCCAACACCGGTAACTGTGCGAGTCGTGCACGCGGCGCCAGGGCCTATTCCGACTTTCACCGCATCCGCTCCGGCGCGGATAAGATCACGGACTCCTTCGCGGGTCGCCACATTCCCTCCGACAATTTCGATATCTGGAAATTTTTTCCTAATGAGTTTGATTGTTTCAATTTCAGCTTTGCTGTGGCCGTGAGCAATATCGATGACCAGAACATCCGCTCCGGCTTCAACCAGCGCCTCCGCACGCGGGAGCGCTTCGTCTTTACTGCCGATCGCTGCGCCGACCAAAAGCCTCCCTTTTATATCTTTTGCTGCGTTCTCGTTTTTAGATCGGTTGATATCTTTTAAAGTGATTAATCCGGAAAGGGTTCGATCTTCATTCATCAAAGGTAATTTTTCAATGCGGTTTTCTATCAGGATTTTTTTTGCTTCTTCCATCGATATGCCGCGCTTTGCCGTGATGACTTTTTCCGTCATTAATCCTTTTACGGACACCGATAAGCTTTTCGCAAATTGAATATCGCTTTTTGTAATGATGCCTATGACTCTTTTCTTTTCGTCCACGACCGGAAAACCGGAAACGCCACGCTTACTCATAAGATCGCTTGCGTCTTTTGTCATTACGTTCGCGTTTATGGTGTACGGCACGTCAATTATGGCGCTTTCAATCCTTTTTACTTTGCGCGCCATTTCGGCCTCTTCTTCAATGGAACACCATCGATGAATTATTCCGATCCCGCCGGCTTGCGCCATGAAATGAGCCATTTTCCATTCAGTCACAGTATCCATGTTCGCTGATACTATAGGAATATTGAGTTTGATGTTCCTCGAAAAACGCGTGGCAACGACCGTGTCTCTTGGAGAAATTTCCGAATATCTGGGCCTAATTAAGACATCATCAAAAGCATAACCTTTTTTGATTGCTTGCATTTCACCCGCCTTTTCTTTATAGTACTTCTATGTCTCAAGATAATCTCATAAAACTCCAGTGTCAATCGTGCAAGCGCGTGGGCTACTGGACCTCAAAAAACAGGAAGAAAGTCGAGCGCAAAATCGAGCTCGCAAAGTTTTGTAAGTGGTGCAGAAAACACACGAAGCATAAAGAATCCAAAAAATAGCTTTATTTTGCAAATTTCCAGATAAGCTTCCTGAATTCTTCCAGGAACAATATGCTTGATGCCACGGCGATTATCAGAAGCCAATCATATGTTTCCAGCGGAACAGTGTGCAGATATTTTTGCATAAACGGATTATAAACCGCGAATATTTGGAGCGAAATTATCAGAAGCGTTGCTCCTATTAGATAAAGATTTTTCAGGGGATTTAGAGCAAATACCGAGCTTCTCTCGTTTTTACAGTTCCATGCGTTGAACCACTGAAAGACGGCGAGCGTAGTCAAAGAAACTGTAAGCGCCTTTGCCATACCTTGGTCCAGATATTGCGAGAAAGTCCAGATGGTCCCGGCCGCAATAATGATACCCATAAAAATCATGCGCCCAACCGAAAGCCGGTCCAATATATATTTGTGGGGTTTTTTAAAATTACCGTCCAAAAGGCCTTCTTCTTTTGGTTCCATGGCGAGAGAAACATCCAAAAATCCGTCGGTCACAAAGTTGAGCCAAATTATCTGCGCTGGGAGTACGGGTAGCGGCAGTCCAAACGCGATGGAACCAGCGATCGCCAGAACTTCGCCGGCGCCTGTTGAAAACAAATATAAAATAACTTTTTTTATCGTTTTATAAATATTTCTCCCTTCCTCAACGGCTGAAATTATATTGCCGAAATTATCGTCAAGCAAAACAAGGTCGGAAGCTTCTTTGGCTACCTCCGTGCCGATCTTTCCCATTGAGATGCCCAAATCGGCGGCCGCGAGCGATGGCGCATCGTTTACTCCGTCGCCGGTCATCGCAATCACATCCCCCATATGTTTGAATATTTCTATTATCTTCAGCTTTTGCTCCGGCGTGACTCTAGCAAAAACATTTGCTTTCGCGAATCTTGTTTCAAGCTCGCTTTGCGAAAGCGAGTCGAGCTCGGCTCCTGTGATTACTTCATCGTGGCTCTGCGCGATGCCGGCTTCACGGGCTATGGTTATCGCGGTTATTTTATGGTCTCCAGTTATCATAATGACGCGTATACCGGCTTTTCTTGCCTGCAATACGGCTTCTTTTGCCTCCTGCCTCAATGGATCGCGTATAGCAAAAAATCCCAAAAATGTCAGTGGCGGAAGGTTTTCTATCTCTGCGGATTTCCCTACAGAGAAATTGGCGGCAAAGGCAAGTACTCGGTAACCTTTCGCCGAAAGACTCTCAAAAACCGATTCAAGATCTTTTTTGACTTCGGCAGACAGCCGAGAAGATGCGCCATCCGCCCTTGAAAACTCCGCGAGGCGGAGGACTTTTTCCGGCGCGCCTACCAGCGTGAGAAAATTTTTATCTTCAAATTTATGAATGGTCAAATGATATTTATTGGTATAGTCGAAAGGCAGCTCGAATATTTTCTCCGTTTCTTTTTCAAAATCTTTAAAGCCCACTTTTTTCGCGAAAACTCCAAGAGCGGCTTCGGTCGGGTCGCCTGATATTTTCCACTGTTTTGTCTCTTCCACATACATCGTATTGGCGTTGGAGCAAAAAAAAGCTACCCTTCCGGCCAATAGCAGGTCTTCGTGGTTCAACGGGTCAACGCTATCGCCGTTCAAAATTATTTCTCCTTCCGGCTCATAACCCGAGCCCGTAATATCATACATGTGTCCGCCGACATAGACTTTGGAGAGCATCATTTCGTTTTTTGTAAGAGTGCCTGTTTTATCAACGGCGATTATATTTGCCTGGCCGAGGCCTTCAACCGCCTGCAATTTTTTCACAAGCACGCTTTTCTTTGACATTCTCCAGACTCCGGTCGCCAAAACAAGTGTTATTACGATCGGCAGGCCCTCGGGGATGACTGAAACGGACAGTGAAACGACAGTGGCAAACATATGACTCAAAGATTCGCCTTTGAACAATCCGAGCGCCAAAAGAACAAGGCTGATCGCGAGAACCGTTTTAATTATTGCTCCGGAAAGAAGGTCAATGTTTTTTTTTAGCGGAAGGTCTTCGCTTAATGACGCGACTTCCCGCGATATTTTGCCTATTTCCGTATTAAGACCGGTCTCAACAACTATAGCTTTTCCTGAACCGCCTACAACAGAGGTTCCTTTAAAAACAATATTGTGCCTATCTTGTATCGGAAGATCGTCTTTTCCGATTGGCCCGGAGATTTTTCGCAAAGGCAACGACTCTCCCGTCAGCATTGATTCGTCTACCCGCAAAGAATGCGCGTCGCAAAGCCTCGCATCCGCCGGAACTTTTTCCCCTTCCTGGAGCAAAATAATATCGCCCTGTACGACTTCTGTGTCGGGAATGATTATTATTTTTCCTTCCCTTAATACCGTTGCTGATCCTTGCACGAAATTTTTTAGCGCAAGCAGTGTGTTTTGCGCCCGGCCTTCCTGTACAGTGCCTACGGCGGCGTTGAAAATAAGCACAAGAAAAATAATGGCCGCGTCCGTAACTTCGCCCATGTAAAAAACGACCGCGGCGGCGAGCATAAGGATATAGATGAGCGGGCTGAAAAATTGGGAGAAAAAAATATAAAATATCCCGGGAACTTTTCCCGCGGGCAACGCGTTCGGCCCTGACCGTCCGAGGCGCAAAGCGGCTTCAGCGCCCATTAAACCCTCTTCACCGGTCCGTAATTCACCGAATATTATACTTACTTCTTCCTGCCAGTAGCGCATCTATTAATTCTACACCAAACCCAAAAAAACCCCGCAAGGGGTTTTTTGACAGTATTTCTTAAGAAAGATGCTTTGAGACGAGCTTAGTCATTTCAAACATGTTTACTACGCCCTTCCCGCCAAATACCGCCTTTAGATTCGCATCGGCGTTGATGTTCCTCTTGTTTTTCGGGTCCTGTAAGCCGTTCTTTTTAATGTAGACCCAGAGCTTTTTTACGACCTCTGACCTGGGCATAGGACCTTTGCCGACTACCTCCGCGAGCTCTGCACTCACCTGCAACGGCTTCATAAAAGCCGAATTTGCTTTTCCTGGCATGGTTTTTTGAGTTAACTGTTAATAATTCCATTATAAATATTTATCAATATTAAAGCTAGGGATAACTGCGGGCTTGCCAACCGTAGCCCTGCCTGATGGCAGGGGGGTTAGCAAAAGCGGGGGTACTAGGAATCGAACCCAGGTCATTGGTTTTGGAGACCAACGTTCTACCATTGAACTATACCCCCCCAATTAAAAATACTATAGCAAATATTCCGCAGAATTTCCAATTAAAAAACACGGTTTAACCCGTGTTTTACTTTTTTACCAATTCTCCGCGCAGCGGTGTTTTTCCTATTCCTCCTATTCCATTTTTTTCTCAAAGCATTTTTCGAGAATTCTTATTTCTTTTTTATTGAATTTTATTCTCGCATCCAGTTTGTCCGCTTCGTTTTTTGGGATAGCGTCTTTGTTTATCCAGCGATCCCCATCGAGACGATAATAAACTTCATCGCCGGAATACAGAAAAAATTTAAAAAGAACATAATTATTAAACCAAATTTCAACCGGCTCGCCATTTTTAATAAAGACCCTTATGAGCCACTTCTCATTGCTGTTACGCAAGATCAAAACACTTTTGGCGCCGGTTTGGCCCGCCGCGCATACCGCTTTAGCATCCGCTCTTTCCAAGTAGTTTTGAATATCAGGCGGGTATTGCAAGGCAAGAAGCAGTAAAATTATCATCATCAAAAAAGCTCCTGCTTAATAGGATAGCAAATATGAATATTGTCCTGCAAATCTTCTTAAGCCGATGGTGGGAGTTGAACCCACGACCTACTCCTTACCATGGAGTTGCTCTGCCACTGAGCTACATCGGCACCATGCTATAATATATACTATGCTGGGAAAAATCAAAGCGCTTATAAAAGACCCTGCTTTTTGGGATATATTCGGATTATTTACTTTCAGCTTTATTTCCTACACAACAATTAAATCTCTCAGCACGAATCAGCCATTTTCAAGGCCGTTCGTGCTGATATTTTTCGTGATTGGCATAGCCGGCCTGTTGGTAGACGGCAGGATGGTCTGGGAAAGGTGGATAAAAAAACCGGACTAATTTGCCTTTTCCTCCAATTTCTTTATTTCTTCCAATCTTTCGATCTCTTTATCCAGCTTTTCCAGCTGATTGGCATCATCTGGATGCTTATCCGGGGAAGCCATCCATCGCGAAAGAGCGTTTCTCCGCGATTTGAGATCGGCTAATTTTCCATCTTTGCTTGGCTCTTTTTCTTCTTTTTGCCCGCCGCCGAACATTGAACTTAATGATTCTAATATCATGCCTTTATTCTTACATAAAAAATATGTATAATGCAAATTAAGCGCAGATGGTGGAGTGGTCAATCACACTTGGCTGTAAACCAAGCGCCCGGAAGGGCTACGCAGGTTCGAATCCTGCTCTGCGCAAAAATAAAATAGAAATTTTTAAGCCGCCGCAACTTTGAGTTTCTTCAACTTATGAAGAACACGGGATTTTTTCAACTCAATTATATACGCGTTGTTTTTCCAATCAACAATCACACCGTCCCCTTCTTTTATCTTCCCCGAAATAATACTCTCGGCCAAAGGATTTAATATCTTGGACTGGATTATGCGCCGCAGAGGCCTCGCGCCGTAGTGAGGATCATAGCCCTCTTTTGCCAAAGCATCCTCGGCGCTATGCGTTATGGAAATCGAAATATTCCGCGATTTGATTCTTGCGGTAAGCTTTGAGAGCTGGATTTTTGCGATTTCCTTCAGCGCGGCCGGATCCAGGCCGTTAAATATGATGATTTCATCAAGCCGATTAAGAAATTCCGGTCTGAAATGATGCTCAAGAGATTTCTGTATTTTATTTTTGAGATCCTCTTCTTTTCTCGCCATGTCGTCTTTTTCGCCGACGAATCCCAACCCCAATCCTTCCATTTCTCTGACAAATTCCCCTCCGATGTTCGATGTCATGATTATAACGCTATTTTTGAAATTAACCGCCCTTCCCTTGGCGTCGGTCAGCTGGCCATTGTCCAAAATTTGGAGCATTACATTGAACACTTCGGGATGCGCTTTTTCTATTTCATCAAAAAGCAAAACAGCGTAAGGGCGATGCCTGACTATTTCAGTCAACTGCCCTCCTTCTTCATATCCCACGTAGCCAGGCGGAGAACCGATGAATTTTGAAACCGCGTGCCTCTCCATATATTCGGACATATCAACCCTTACAAGCGCTTTTTCGTCGTTAAACATGAATTCAGCAAGAGCTAACGCGAGTTCCGTTTTGCCGACTCCGGTCGGTCCAAGAAATATAAATGATCCGATCGGCCGCTTCTCGTCTGCGATGCCGGCTCTGCTCCGCCTGATTGAAGACGCGATTTTAGATATCGCTTCGTCTTGTCCTACGACGCGTTTTTTGAGGTCGGCTTCAACCCGCATCAATTTATTCGCTTCGGATTCAAGAATTCTTTTAATAGGGATTCCCGTCCAGCGCGATACAATATCGGCAATATCGTCTTCGGTTATCTCTTCTTTTAAAATACGCTTATGGCTCTGCAACTTGCGTAATTTTCCTTCTTCGGCAAAAAGCTTCTTCTCCGCCTCGGGTATCCGGCCGTATCTTATCTCGGCAACCTTCGCCAGATCCGCTTTTCTTTCGGCAATCTCCGCTTCTCCGCGTAAAACATCCAGATCTTTTTTTAACTGCCTGATCGCGCCGATCGTCTCTTTTTCGCTTTTCCAGCGGAGCTCAAGGTCTCCCGTTTTTTCACGAAGCTCCTCGATATTTTTTTGCGCTTTTCTGATCTTCTGCTTGGATTCCGCGTCTGATTCTTTTTTTAAGGCCTCTTTTTCAATCTCCAGTTTCATTATTTCCCGTCTTGTATGTTCCAATTCATCCGGCATGCTGTCCATTTGCAAGCGCAGAGACGAAGCGGCTTCGTCTATCAAGTCGATCGCTTTATCGGGCAGAAACCTGTCAGTAATATATCTCGCGGATAAATTCACAGCAGCCAAGATCGCGGAGTCGGTAATGCGGATCCCATGATGCAGCTCATATTTGTTTTTTATCCCGCGCAAGATCGACACTGTATCATCCGCCGACGGCTCTTCAACGAACACCGGCTGGAATCTGCGGGCGAGCGCGGCATCCCGCTCGATATATTTTTGATATTCTTTGATGGTCGTAGCGCCTATCGCGTGAAGCTCCCCTTTGGCGAGCGCCGGTTTTAACATGTTTGAAGCGTCCATTGCCCCTTCAGCGGCGCCAGCGCCGACTAATGTGTGAACCTCGTCGATAAATAATAAGATTTTTCCCGAAGCTCTCTCCAATTCCTTAATGACCGCTTTAAGCCTTTCTTCGAATTCTCCGCGGTATTTTGTTCCGGCGACCAGGGATCCTAAATCAAGCGAAATTAATTCTTTGTTTTTAAGAATCTCCGGCACATCTCCGGCCGCGATCCTCTGGGCAAGGCCCTCGGCAATCGCCGTCTTACCCACTCCCGCCTCGCCGATAAGAACAGGGTTGTTTTTCGTCCTGCGCGATAACACCTGCATAACGCGCCTTATCTCCTCGTCCCTTCCCACAACCGGATCGAGCTTGTCCTCGCGCGCGAGGCGCGTAAGATTTCTCGCGTATTTTTCAAGCGCCTGATATTTATTTTCCGGCTCAATATCGGTTACGTGCTGGGTGCCTCGCAGGTCCGCGAGCGCGCGCAGGATCATTTCTTTGTTCAAAGTAAATCTGGAAAGCAGTTCTTTTGCCTTCGATGGAGCCTCAAGAATCCCGAGAAAAAGATGTTCGGTAGAAATAAAATCGTCTTTTAAAAACGCTGCCGCTTTGTGAGCCTCCTCCAACACTTTGGCAAGCTCCGGCGTCAGATAAATCTGGTGCGATGGCGACAAAATATTTGTCCGGAGCGTGTTGTCCAAACTGTTTAAGACCATATCAATAAGAGACCCGTGGTCTATTTCCAATTTATCGAGTATCGCGGGGACTATTCCCTCTTCCTGCAACGACAAAGCGGCAAGCAAATGCATAGCGTCTATTTGCGACGAGCCTCTTTCTATGGCAAGCTCATGCGCCTTTTTAAGGGCTTCTTGGGCTTTGATCGTAAATTGTGAAAATGGCGGCATAATTTAAATGATTATATTTTACAGTAATGCTAGCATCATTTTATAAATTTTTCAACTCCTCTATCGCTTTTTTAATATTTTTCGCGTTAAATAAATAGCTACCGGCTACCAGTAGACTTGCGCCTTCGTGAATGCAGCGCCTGGCAACGGATTTGTTCACTCCCCCGTCAATTTCTATTACAGCGCGCGGGGCGATGTGTCGTATATGGCCGATTTTGTGGAAAATTTCCTCGTTAAATTCCTGCCCCGAAGGACCCGGATTTACGGCTAAGAGCTGTAAAAGCTCAACTTTATCGAGGTATGGGAAAAACTTCAGCCACGGCGTCTCCGGGCGGATAGCCATGCCTGCCTCTTTTTTTGCTTTGTGGATGATATCAATCAGCAACTCGTGCGATTTTGTCGCTTCTTGATGAAAAATTACGCGATTTACGGGCTTTATCAGCCATTCTACTATCTCGCGTTCCGGCCGGTCGACCATTAAATGAACCTCTAACTTGAGCTTAGTTTTAAAGCCCACTAGTTCCTTTGGGTCGTGCCAGCTTACGTGTTTTGTAAAAACGCCGTCCGACACATCAAGATGGGCCCATTTTGCATATGGCTCAACTTTTTTTATTTGCTTTTTTAATTCCTTAAAATCAGAAACGTTGATGGAGGGAATAATTTCAATCATAATCCAAGTATATCATCGCAGACACAAAGCGAAAGCCGAATGGATTACGCTTTGTCTATTTTATCAATTCTCCGCTGATGCCGACCTCCCGCAAATTTGGCGCGGAGCCAAAAATCAACCGCTGTTTTTGCTTCGTCAGAATGCAAAAAACGCGCGCCGAGCGAAAGAATGTTCGAGTTATTATGCTCGCGGGAGAGCTCAGCGATATGAACAGTGCCACCATAATAAACCGCCGCGCGAACGCCTTTTACGCGGTTCGCGCAAATCGCTTCGCCCTGTCCGGATCCGCCGAAAATTATTCCACGCGAATTTTCGGGGTCTTTTGATACAGCTTCAGCAACAGGCCTGATAAAATCCGGATAATCATCCTCCGCCTGATATTGAAACGCGCCTTTGTCTTCAACAAAATAGCCTTTTTCCAAAAGAAATTTTTTAATTTCCTCTTTCAACTCAAACCCCGCGTGATCTGATCCAATATAGATTTTCATATTGTTTTTGTGAATATTGTTATCAACCATAAAATCACCAATATTAAAACTAGAAATATTCTTATTAAATTCGTTCCTCTCGATTTAAATTTAACGTTCTGAAAAACATCGAAATAAACCAGAAACATTGAAATCACTAAAGCTAATGGCAACAAAATAAAAAGAAGTCGCATCAATAAAATCAGTCCTCCCAACTCCATGGGCGTTGGTGGAATTAAATATAAAAATACACCCCATAAAGGATAAAATAATATAAGTGATACCAAAAAGCATACTACAAAACGCGCCCTTTTACTTTCGATGGATGCGGTAATAAAAACAGCTATGAGCGGGGCTAAAAACGCAATTAATAAATCTGCCTGAAACATTTAAATATTTCCTGCTATCCTCCTCACATGCTCCACTAATGTCGCGGTATACCCTGCTTCGTTGTCGTACTTTTTAATTTTAACATTATTTAATCCAATAAAACATTTCATATTTATTCAACGGTTAAGTCGAATTTTTCGGGGTGCTCCAAAACATTTTTGACAGCTTTCAGAAAAATTTCAAAATCGCCGAGATCATTATTTATTATTCCGTAAAGTTCCTCCGGAATTATCTCAGCATAAAAATGTACTATGCGATTTCGATAGCCGGCCATCTTTGAAAGAGCGCCGTTTGCGTAAGATTTATCCATAATGCCAAACTCTCCTAACTTTCGCGCGATTTCTTTATACTCCGCGGCTTGTCCGCCTGGAATACGGGAAAGAATATGCGAGCCGATGTGAAAAATTCCCTCCAGTGCGCGGTGAATGTGATATTCGGCAAGCTTATGCCCGTCGCCGGTTTTAAAGTTTTCAAGCGTTTGTTTGGACAGGTTTTTTAGTTCGACAATTTCAATTTGAATTCCGTTAATTCTCGTTACTATCGTATCTTTTTCGAGAGGCAAGGTCATGAGATTCGAGCAAAAATTGATTCGGTAAAAAGTCGGCGCAGAGGAGCAAAGTCCGCGTATTCATCCATGGTTCTTTCTTTAAAATTAGCAAAGTCGCGCGGATTACGTTCGTAAAGCGACATGCCATATTTTGCGACATGATACCTTAACTGAAAATTAACATTCGGATCTTCCAAAAATACAATATCAATATCGCAAAGCCGATTTAAAGTTCTGGATGCATAATGCGACAATATATCATAAAGCGCATCATAAATTTTATTTCTTTGCGCCCTGTCTTCAAAAAGCAAATTTGAACGCACCAAAACACCAATATCTATATCGCTTAATGAAGTGCCCAATCCCTGCGCCTGCGAACCAAAAAGATAAAGCCCAATGACGCCTAAATCATCCAGTTCTTTGGCAGGAAAATCATATTTTTGCGCTACATTATTCATTAATTCAATTTACCACAAAACACGCATCTATTCAAATTTGCAACCCCGCATGATCCGATCCAATATAGATTTTCACCTAAATTTCTTATTAATAAAATAAATCAGTACGGCGATAACTGAAGAGAAAATTATTATAATTGCATAGTCAGTCCAATTTTTAGAATAACCTAATATCCAAAAAATCCAACCAATAATAGGGATAAAAATTACTAACACAATCAATAAGCCCAGCAACTGCTTGAAAAAGCTCATAACAATTTACTGATCCTTCTTACATGCTCCAATAATGTCGCGGTATAGCCCGCTTCGTTGTCGTACCAGGAGAAAACTTTTATTAGATCGTCCACCAAGGTGCGGGTGAGGGTCAGGTCAACTATCGCGCCGTATGGCTCGCCGATAATGTCGGTTGAAACAATCGGGTCTTCTGTAACCCTCAATGTTTTGCTCCACCGCGCTGAGGCAGCCGCTTCCGTAAAGATTTTATTTATCTCTTCAACCGAGGTTTTCTTTTCTGTAAGAACCGTCATTATAGAAAGTGAGCCTGTAAGCGTAGGAACCCTCACCGATTCGGCCTGGAATTTTTCTTCAAGCGCAGGGATAGATTGAATAACGGCCTCCGCGGCTCCTGTGGTAGATGGTACGATATTCGCGGCGGCGGCGCGCCCTCTTCTCGGATCCTTGGCATCCGGCCCATCAACCAATTTTTGCGTCGCGGTATATCCGTGGACGGTGGTCATCGTCGCTTTTTTGACTCCGAAATTTTCCAAGATTATTTGCATAACCGGCGCAACAGAATTAGTTGTGCAGGATGCGTTCGCGGTAATCGAATTATTTGTCGCAAATCTATCGTCGTTGACACCAACCAGCGCAGTAACCACATCGCCAGTCGCGGGAGCAGTAATCACAACTCTTTTTGCGCCGGCATCAAGATGCGCCCTTGCTTTCTCTGCCGTCGTAAAAAATCCCGAAGACTCAACTACAACACCTATTCCGAGCTCTTTCCACGGCAATTTTGCCGGGTCTTTTTCAGCTAATACCTTGATGTCTTTTGCTTCCACGACAAAATGCCCGTCGCGCGCTTTAATGTCCTTGCTATAGCGGCCGTAAACCGAATCGTATTTTAGTAAATAAGCCAGCGTTTTGGTGTCAGTAAGGTCATTTATCGCGACGATGTCAAAATCCGCATCTCCAAAAGCGGCCCTGAAAAACGACCTTCCTATCCTCCCGAACCCGTTAATTGCTATTTTAACTTGTTGTTTCATATAAATTATCAATTAAATCCGAATTGTTACTTGTTCTCAATTCATGGAAGATTTCCTTGTCTTCGACGCATTGCTCCAAAAATTACTATACCTAAAAAACCAAACAATATTAATCCGATAGCAACCGGCAACAGAATTTCTGCCATACCACATTCGAATCCTCCTCCTTGGGCACACCAGCTCACTGATTCCGTTTCTTCTTGATAAATATCATATCCAATATATGCCACGCCAATACCCAATAGAGCCACGCATACACTAATGATTAATAATAAGTCATAAATAATTTTCTTCATTTTAATACTAACTCATTACGAGTTGATGAAAACATTATAACAAATTAGACTAAAGACTACTATCGTCTTTTCATTTCACTTGGCAACCCGGTTGCCAAGTGATTATTCACACAATAATTTTTCCATTTCTTTATATAATTTCTTGCGAGCCAAAATATCTTGGAGGGAGCTTCCGGCAAAGTTTTTATATTCGCTTAGCGTATCAAATTGTTTTAAGACTATGTCTTTAGCGCACATATGATTATTGCCATCTATATATTCCTCCCAACTTGATTTGATCATTTTATTTTTTATTTTATGCACTTGATTATTTAAATTTACATACGCGCTTAAATTCAAAAGATATTCGTTAGAATCGACGTGGAGCGCTTTAAATTTTCCCTGGAAAAGAGCTCCGTTCCTTTTGTATTTAATATTGAAAGATTGAGTATAACCGGTTCCTAATCTATGCATAAATTCGCTTATTCCTCCTTCGATTTTTTGCGCTAATATCAAATGATAGTGATTCTTATTGAGACAATAAGCCACAATATCCACCAATTTGGCAACCCGGTTGCCAAGTTGATCTTTATTCCGAAAAGAATTTTCAAATAAACTACCAATAGGTTTTTGACTGTTAAATTCGCGCATGCTCTGTAAAAAACGTTCGAAGTCAGTATCATCTAAAAATACTGAACGCTTATCTACGCCACGGTTATAAATGTGATAAAACTCTCCATTTGCGAAGCGGATTTTTCTCATACAAATAACTTAGCACTTGGCAACCCGGTTGCCAAGTGAGTTATTCAGAGACTGGAGATTGTTTGGAACGCTTCTGTAGATAGGCGTACGCGGCAAGAGTCGCGCGGACGCCGTCGCCCGCGGAGATGTTGTTTTGTTTGTACGGATCGTCCGTAATATCGCCGGCCGCGAAAATTCCCGGATGCGATGTGGATGCGTGTTTCGCATCTATTTTTATCTGCCCCCATTGGTCGATATCAACAAGCCCTTTTACCATTTCTGAATTCGGCACGGAACCTATCTCCACAAAAACTCCTTCAACAGGCAAACTCCGCGTTTCGCCGGTTTTTATATTTTTATATTTAATTCCTGAAACAAAATTTTCTCCCTCAATTTCCAAAACTTCGCTATTTAAAATAATCTCTTTAAGTTTTGAGTTCTTTTTTATTTCTTCCTGCGCGGCAGGATCGCCTTTCAGTGCCGTATCGCGATGCAGAAGGTAAATTTCCGAAGCGTAAGGAAAAAGATCAACAACCGCTTCAAGGCCGGCATTCCCTCCCCCGACGACCGCTACGCGTTTCCCGCCAAAAAGCGGCGCATCGCATGTTGAGCAATAAGCGACGCCCTTGCCGTTGAATTTTTCTTCGCCTGTGACCCCAAGCTTACGGCGCCTAGCTCCCATTGCCAAAATCAAAGCTTTTGCTTCATACGCGCCACCTTGGTCAATTTTTACGTCAAAATCACATATACGCTCTTGAGATGAGCATCTTGTAGATTTTATTTCGGCGGCCCGTTCGCCGATTTTTATATCAATAACATCCGAAAAAGCGCGCACATGCGCCTCCAATTTTTGGGCCAGATCAAAGCCCGAAATATGCGCTTCGCCTATCCAATTTTGAATATCATCGGAAACAACAGACTGTCCGCCGAAAGATTCCGCAATTAAGAGCGTCTTTAGGCGTTTTCTTGCCGAATAAACCGCCGCCGCGGCTCCGGCCGGCCCTCCGCCGATGATGATTACATCATAAAGCATACTTGAAAAAATTCTAAATTCTAATTTCTAAATACTAAACAAATTCTAAACTCCAAATTCTAATCTCTAATAAACAGTTTTGAATTTTGAATTTGAAATATTATTATTTGTTTAGAATTTAGGATTTCGTGCTTAGGATTTTATTTTTTAAGTTCACTCTCAATAACAGATTGAAATGCAGAAAAGGGCTGGGCGCCGCCGACCATTTTACCATTTATGAATGATGCTGGCGTCCCATTCACGCCGATGCCCCTTCCTTCACCGGTGGAATCCTCAACCGCTTTTCTATATTTTCCAGAATCAAAACATGAGTTAAATTTGGCCTGGTCCAATTTGATAGCCACCGCGAACTTTTTGAGATTTGTATCTGAAAACGCTCCCTGATTCTCCCCATTTTGATGGCTGAAAAGATAATCGTGAAAATCCCAAAATTTTTCCTGCTCTCCGGCGCAACGCGCCGCTTCGGATGCCCTAAATGATTCCTCGCCCAAAAAAGCAAAATCGCGCCAGACAAAAGCGGCTTTGCCGGTCTTTACGTATTGTTCAACTATCTGCGGCTTCACTTGCTCCGCGAACCTTCCGCAAAACGGGCACTGAAAATCGCCGTATTCAATGAATACGACTTTGGCCGTCGGACTTCCCAAAATAAAATCTCCTTCGCGAACCTTCAAAACTTCAGACGAATTTACCGCCGGAGCATCGCCGTTATTTACAAAACCGCCGGCTCCAACCGGAACATTGGCGCCGGGGGCATTCACGTAAACAATCGCTCCCCCGATTATTAAGCCCGCGACAATAATTGCCGCCGGTATCATCGTCTTGTTTTCTTGACCTTGCGTTTCGTTTTCCATTTTTCAATAAATTAAAGCCCAATAAAAGTGGGGTTATTTTACTTGCTTAATGCCGAGCTTACGCTCAACATAAGAAAGACGGGAAAGAATATCTATAAACTCATCCCTATACACAATATTTTTTCTTATCTCAGCGACATCTTTTTCTATCATCGCCACCCTGGCGTCTAAATGTGATATCCGCTGGTCAATATGTGCGAGCCTCGCCTCAAACTTATCCATCCGAGAATCAAACTTATCCATTCTGCCACCCAATTCGTCAAATCCTCTCTTTACCATCCCCGCCAAAATATCCAATGTAATATGTTTTTTTGCCATAATTAATATTAATATAATTAAATCTCGATAAATAGCTGGTTCGATTCCCGGTTTCCTTCAGCCGAATAGCTGGACCCATTGGCCGGATTCCCGTCCGTATGGCACCCGGGATCGGCATTATCGATTTTACCGTCTCCATCGTTATCCAGCCCATCAACGCACTGGTTTGTTTCATTATTATCGTTTTCTGAAACGCATCCTATGTCATTCGGGTAGTCGGTTTGTCCGTCTCCGTCATTGTCTTCTCCGTCCAAACAATCAGGATTCGGCGCGGCCACACATTGCGTAATATCGTAAAGACAGCCGTTTGGCGGCGAGGTGCATCCCAAAGTGCCCCCGGTAAATCCGAGCGATTGGCACGTAGCTCCGCCTAAATTTGTTCCATCGCAATCTTCGCCTAAGTCGATTGCGCCGTTTCCGCAAATTTGCTGTGGCAACTCATCGTTATCCAAAAGCGAGGAGCATCCCGGGTCCGCCGGCAAAACTCCGCAACCTGAAAAATCACATTTTCCATCGCTGTCGTTATCTACGCCGTCTGAACATTGAGGAGGAATCGTTTTGAAATTCAAGGTAAATCCGATGGAATCGTCTTTAGGCAAAAATTGTGAACCGATCGGAGTAACAGAATCTAAAGCCGCGCCTGCCGGACCGCCGCTGACATAATTTAGAGTATAAGTTTCATCCGCCGCCACGTTTGAATAAGTATTTGGAACGGTGGAGTTGCTGATATTTCCTGACGGACCGGACAACGAATAATTTATCGCGCTCGTGCCGGACGACGGCCACGGCTGGCCGTCTAGGGTTGCGCTAACAGAGATATCGCCCTTCGGTGCGACATAAATTTCATCAGCTCCAATGTCCCAGGCAACGCCGGAAGGCCTTGAATCGCCTTCAATATCACTTGAAACAGGGAGATATGGATCGCTAATCAAGCTGACGCCTCTATTTAGCGCTTTGGTATCGCTGGGAGATAGGTGAAAATCCTTCCCGGTTTTATTTACAAAAGATACGGTTGTATTATTTTGAGAATTTGAACCCGGAGCTCCATTATTTGATATATTGTTGGACGAAGCAGAAAAAGTTCCGCCGTAACCCCAATTAGAATCCTGAACGATATTATTTTTCGCGACAATAAGTCCGAGTGTCGATTCGTTATTGATGCCGCCCTGGACATTGATTATCGTATTATTATAAATATATCCTGTGCCCGTACTGCAAGGTTGCTGGTTGTAACAATTGCCGAATATAATGCCTATCGAAGAACCGTAATTCGTTCCGCGCAAATCGTAAATTAAATTGTTCCAAATTTTTCCGGTGAGATTTCCAATGTTATAACCCATGGAAATACCAGAAGCATAATTGAGTATCTGGCCTGTAATAATATTATTGCTGACTTCCACCCATCCACTGCTTATATATGACGCTTCAATTCCCTTATTGCCGTTGTATGTAGAAATTATTTTTATCTGCAAGCCGTCGATTTTGACGTACGGCTTATACGTTCTTATCGCGGCAGTGCTGTTATTATCCGGACTGAAAATCAGGCTGTATTTTTGATTGTTCCACTTTCCGTCATGCCGCTGGCTTAAATTAACTTCGCTTGCTGTATTTGTAGGAGTATAAATCCTAATATAATTGTTCGGGCCGGTTACAATACTGCTGCCGGAAATAAGTATGCCAGCGTAAATGCCGCCGCCGGTGAAATATTCCGGCCCAGTATCATAATACAAGGGGATGTTCAAAATATAATTGCCGGAAATCAAATTAGAAGTATTGAGATGATTAGCATCTCCCGCTTGAAAACCAGTGTAATAACTGACAGCATTGTTTAAAGAATCAAACTCATGCCGAATGGAATTTACAGTCGCATTTGAGACATTGGAGGGCGTATCGCCTTTAACTGTAACAACGGTCCATTTTGTCTGGGAAATCTTACCGGAAATAAAAACTTTTTGAGTGGAGTTGTACGTAACCCTATCTCCCACGCCTATATTAGGTGCGGTTTGGGCCACGCTGAAAGTGGCAACGCCGCTTGAAAGTGTAACTGTCGGCGATCCGGTTTTGTGATCCGAAATATTTTGGCCGGCCGAATAATAAATTTGCTTCGCCGCGGCCTCGGCAATTGGCGTTGTCAGCACGGCAATCCCTGTAAAAACTAGTATAAAAATACCCGCGAATTTTAGAAAGTTTTTCATTTATTTAAATTTACGTAGGTAATCGTAACCGCACTTTCATTGATGGTAATGTTCATTTGCTCTGACGGTTTTTTAAAATACATGGAGTAAACCGCCGAATCGCGCGAAGAATTTATAACTTGCCAATCGTTTTCTTCCGCCCAATTTAAATAAAAATCAAAATTCTCGCCGGGGGTCTTAAGCGACATGAAAACCACCGTGCTTTGTTTGGCGGTTGAATTGGGATATTCGGCGCTATACGACTCAACAACGCTCGCCTTCCCATTTAAAGGGATATTTTGAGGAGTGGTTTTGCCTAATTCTGCACTCGGAGTTTTTGTTACTTTGGGAATTATTATATTGCTTTCTTCGCGTTTAACTTCGCTCTGCCAAACCGACCAAGCTATAAGTAAAATCGCCAAAAGAACGAGTACAAAAGCGGGGCGGTTTTTCGGATCTAAAATAAAATTCGGTTCGTCGGCCGGGAAACCCCGATCTTTCGGCGGAGCGATCTTTTGTTTTATATCCATAAAAGTTTCTTTAGAAAATGGACGCATCAGTTTTTTAGAAACGCATAAATAACATGGCCAGTAATTTCTCAAACGGCACGAATACTTCCCTGAAAATCGTATTGCTTTCGTCGTTGTCGTTGGGATCATAAGAACCCGGGTTATTGGGATTGCCGTCCGAATGACAACCCTTGTCGTCAATATTCGCGTCAATATCTCCATCGTTATCGCGTAAAGTTCCGTCCTGATTTTTATCATTGCATTGCGAATACTCGGTAGTACCGCCTGATTGGGTGCAGGAGGGGTCTGCGGCGTCAATTCCTCCGCCTGGATAAGCTAGGTCTCCGTCGTTATCAATTCCATCCGCGCATGGAGGCGCCTGATTTACCGTAAGCACAAATTGCGTCGTTCGGGTTAATGCAACGCTTATTCCGGAAACAATAATCATATAATCTCCGGGAGGGGTTGAGAGCGTGGTGTTAATGGTAAGAGTTTTAGAACAATTAGACCAATTCGGGTTGCAGAATGGAGGGTTCGAGAATGAAAGTGTCGCACCTGGAAGGCCCGGCACTGAAAAATCAATCCGTTCCGCGGTGCCCGAAAGAAGATTCGCCGTTATCAAATTTTGCACGGATTGCCCCTGAATCACGCTTTTCGGCCCGTTGTTTGAGAGGCCAAAGTTGAAAACGGGGGCAGTATTTACAGTAATAGAAACATCATCTGAATTGCTCAAAACACTGTCCGAGCCAGTAAGCCGCAGTACATAAGTGCCTGCCACAGAAAAACTTGCCGTAGCAATGGCGCTTGAAGCATCGCCGAATGTAACCATACCTGGTCCGATTACTTTTGACCATAAAGCCGTAACCGCGCCAGGGGGATTCGGCAATCCGTCATCTGTAATTACTCCGTTTAAAGTCGCTGAAGCGGGAAAAACTACGTTTTGGTCGGGTCCTGCGTCAACCAAAGGAGGAACATTGGATGCTGTACAAGCATTTCCGGTCCCTTGCACCCCATATGTCGGACCTTTAAAATGAATCCAGCCCAGCACATTATCGCCCCATGCGTATCCTCCCCAATTACAACCGGATACGGTCACTCCATAAGTCGGCCCTTTTAAATGAATCCACCCGTCCCAGCCATTACCATCCGCCCATAACGCTTTGGCCCAGCCATCAACAACACCGGTAGTACGGTCTAGCGTGGGCTGACATGGCCCTGAAGGACACCCGGCGACATCAGCGCTCATAAAACTAATCCAACCAATATTCTCAATTGGCCCGTCATTCGGATTCGCCCAAGCATAGCCGGATATTGTTCCATCCGCACCGACATTTACGCCATAATTTGCATTTGGATTAAAACTAATCCAATACGCTCCTTTTCCTGTTTGGCCTTCGCCAACTATGTCTGAATCCGATCCGTCCGGCATATCAGAAAACGCCCAGCCGGAAAGATTGTCGGCGACACTAGCTCTGACTTTTTTTACATTAAAATGACTTGCCATTAAAACCGCGACGAACACTATGAAAATCGCGGCAATTCCATAACTAAAAATTTTATAATTTATTTTCATTAAAACTCAAATCTATAAATATGCTTGGATTTCACCATTACACTTACCATCCGCAATTGGGGCTGGGAATGCCGGCGCTCTTATATGGAGGGCTTGCTTTCCCAAATGGAATTCTATCAAAAACATCTGCGCTATAGCTTACTCTACCGTCGGACTGCAAGCAACCCAAAGCATATCGTTCCTTCATAATGCTTTGTATAAACTTAGCACAATGGTTCGGCGTCCAAAAATTCGGTGCCGGCTGATAATCATCAATGATTATTTCAGTGCCGCCTTCTGATACAGAAGCCTCTTCTGCAATTATACAGAGCTTCGGACCATAAAACGCGCTCAAACAAGTTGAGGGATCGCTATTTAAACAAAAATCGTCCGCTTGGGCCTTGCCTCCGACAACGTGAAGCTTTGTGGCGGGGCTCATAGTACCAATTCCGACATTTCCTCCATCGGTCGCCAAAAAGGTATCCCAACGGGAACGAAGACCCAAAACAATAAGGCTGCCGATTTTCTCTTGTGTAACATTGCCGACATTAATAGGCGCTACTGCACTGCCGCCTGGGGCAGATGTGCCCGGTTCGCTAAAAGCAAAAGCCTGAACAACTACAAGCGCACTTCCCAGAACGGTTATCTTTAGTATTTCTTTTAATGTATTTTTCATGGATTTTTATTTTTAATTTATAATTCCGTTAAGCTTTTAATTAGTTTTTCCCGTTCGGACGTTGTCAGTGTGTGTGCTTTGGGAGTGGAAACAGATTTTATCATTTGCGCCCGCTCTTCGGCGGTTAATGTAGTCGTGGGAGGAGAAGCTAAGCTTTGTATCAGCTCATCCCTCCTTTTTTCTGCGGCGCTTTTTTGCATTTCCGCAGGATTTTTTACTAAAAAGAAGCTGAAATACAAATACAATAACGAAATTAAAGCAAGGACAACGCCTACTATATAGTTAATCCATGCATTTTTATCGGATACAACATTATTGAATAGTTTCATCCCTTTTATTAAATATTAGCCCTTCTGCAAAGAGAGTACAATCGCAATTGTCCACAGCCGCACTAAAGTTCGTTTTTTAAAACAGGCAGATCTTCTCTTATCGTAATCCACAACGCGTCTACGTCAATTTCAAAATAATCATGAACCAGCTTGTCGCGCATACCGGTAATTTCTTTCCATGGAATCTTGTTGTGTGATGCCTTAAATTCTTGAGATAAGTTTTTTGCCGCTTCGCCAATCACACCCAGTTCACGCATGACTCCGCTTTGAACAAGATCATCTTTGATAAAACCTTGAAAATCCAACGGCAAAACAAAACGATTGATTTTCTCGATCGCTTCAAGAATATGAGACACATACAATTTATCATCATCCATAAATAGGCAGGAGGTCGCGCATTACCCGATCTTTAATGTGCTGGCAAAGAGCGCGTTCGGTAACAAGATCAACTTTAATGTTTAGCGCGTCTGAAAGCTCCGATTCAACGCGTATAATGCCAAATAAGCTCTTGGGTTTTTTGAATTTAACTAAAACATCGAGATCGCTGTTTTTTTTTGCTTGGCTTCTAGCGTAAGAACCGAAAACCCCCGCAAACTCCACATCGTTGCGCTCTAAAACCGGAATAGCAATTTTTTGGATAACTAGTAATTTTTTATTTATAACGCTCATATATTTTATATTACGCTTATAAGCTGGCTTTGTCCACAGCTTTGCTTAAATTTGCTTCCACGGCCGCCTTAAACGAGCGCAACCCTCCGGACGATCCTTTCGGATTGTTGCCCGGATAGGCGCGCGCCCATTCATTCTCCGTCATATTTCGCGCAAGTTCCAATGCCTTTCTAAACGATTTTTCGGCATCATTATATTTTTTTAAATTTAATTGTGCGACTCCCAAACTGTTCCAAAGCCAGGCATTTTGTCCGCCCCCAATAGCTTCCTTTATGCCCTCCTCCGCCGCTTTTTCGGCATCCGAGTATTTCCCTTCTTTTGCCAAAATCCACGCCAGATCGTTATACCCGGCCCATTCTTTCGGCGCCCAGCGAACAAAGCGTTCAAAATCCGCTTCGGCGCGCGGCAAATCCGGCATATATCCGTAAATCAGTCCGCGGACATAAAGAGACCGCAAATTTGCGGGGTTCGCTTCAAGTTCTTTATTTATTTCTTCGAGCGCCTTATCCTTCTTGCCTTTCACAAAATAAACGCGGGCAAGCTGATAATGCCCCCACAAGATTTTGGGTTCCGCTTGCAGAGCGCGCTTAAATGCCTCCTCGGCTTTTTCCAGATCATACGCTCCGCCGTTAAAATAATAATTGCCGGTTTGCATCTCGAGCTTGGGGTCAATCCTTTCCCACGCAAAGAAAACAAAAAAAACTATTGCCGCGATTGAAACCGGGATATGCCAATTTTTTACAATCAGGGTTGTGATCCGGCGCATAATGTCATATATTACTCCTATGATTGCTGATTTCCAAACCATACTATGCAAACTTTACACCGATGAAAAATTACGACCGGTCTTTGCCGCAAATCCAAAAAAACTTTTTGGGGAATATAATCTTACGGCAAAAGAAAAAAATGCTCTCACACTTTGAATTACGAAACTCCATCTGTGGATAATTTTCAACGCACCGCAAAAACTCACAGATTTCTGTGATTTTGCAAAAATCAAGTTTTTTCTTTAAGCAATTAATCTAGCCAAGCACAAAGGCTAGA
>Ga0209542_10004621_pt1 | contig 28123 bp, 27 predicted proteins | sample RifCSPhighO2_01_FD_184028 | JGI IMG/M metagenome (GOLD analysis project Ga0209542, IMG submission 184028) | Soil microbial communities from Rifle, Colorado - Rifle CSP2_plank highO2_0.1 (SPAdes) (version 2) | ecosystem: Environmental > Terrestrial > Deep subsurface > Rock core/Sediment ...
TGGGCATAACTTCCTCGCGCGGGGTGGTCGCGGTTTCGCGGGCTGACGGTGAAATTTCCGAAGAAGACGTTAAGCGAGCCTTGCACGCGGCCGAGACTTTTATACCCAAAAATCCTAATCGCGAAATCATACATATTGTTCCGCGGGAATTTCGCGTGGATAATGAGAGCGGCATCAAGGATCCGATCGGCATGAGCGCGGTAAGGCTGGAAGCTGACGCCTTGATTATTGATGTTGCGATTGCGACCCTCAAAAATTTGTCAAAGTGCATAGATGGAGCGGGCGTGCGGATGATCGAGGGTGTATTTGCTCCGCTGGCCGCCGCAGAAGCCGTATTATCGAAGCGTCAGAAAGAACTTGGGGTTTTGTTGATTGATATTGGGGGCGGGACCACCAATTTTGCAGTTTTTGAGGAGGGTCGGCTGATTCACGCCGGCGGATTTCCTTACGGCGCTTCGCATATCACCAATGACATTGCGATTGTAGTTCGCACAAGCGTGGACGTTGCCGAGCGGATTAAGTTGCGTTATGGACACGCGCTCCCCGATGATATTGCGAAAAAAGAGATCGTCCGTCTTTCGGAGTTTGTAAAAGACGACGAAGGCACTGTGCCGCGGCGCGAAATTGCGGAAATTATAGAAGCGCGCCTCACCGATATTTTTGAGTTAATTCAAAGGGAATTGAAAAAGATTTCCAAAACCCAGCTATTACCTTCAGGCGTGGTCTTGATTGGGGGTGGGGCGCGAATTCCGGGCGTTGTGGAACTCGCCAAGCGCGAGTTAAAACTTCCTGCGATGCTCGGTGATTTGCAAATTTTGGCGGATAGCGTGCACGAGCGAGACCGCCAAAGCTTAGCAACAGCCGTGGGACTTGCCCAGTGGGGAAATTTGCGCGAATCGGGCGAGATGTTGTTTATGGCGGATATCCATGAGCCAAAAACGCCTTCGTGGCTTCGCAAAATCTACAGTCTTTTTTTCCCGTAGGTATCGCAAAATTTGAATGTTGCAAAGTTTTGGCGAGGTGTGCTAACGTAGTCTCACCTTAGAAACTCAATTTGCTCCTTGCGGGACTCGCATCAGGTCACAGATCGCGAGCCTTGTGAAGGAGTTTTGTATTTATTCTATGCCACAAGCTAAACCAGATTTGGAATCAGGTGCGAGGATCAAAGTTGTTGGAACCGGAGGGTCCGGGAATCATGCTCTAACACGAATGGTCGAACATAAAATTCACGGAGTGGACTTTGTCGCGATCAATTGCGACTCGCAAGATCTGCACCACGCCAAGGCCAATAAAAAAATTCATATCGGCAAAAATTTGACGAGGGGTCTCGGTGCTGGAATGAATCCGATGCTGGGCCGGCAAGCCGCAGAAGAGAACCGTGATGAAATTCATGAGGCCTTGAAAGGCGCGGACATGGTGTTTGTTGTCGGCGGGATGGGCGGTGGAACTTTTACGGGCGCGGCCCCAATCATTGCTGAAGTCGCCAAAAATCTAGGCGCTCTTACGATTGCGGTTACAACTTCTCCCTTTACTTTCGAAGGAACTCAACGGATGCGGATCGCCGAAGAGGGGCTGGCTCAATTAAAAGAGCGGGTAGACGCTCTGATTAAGATTCCTAACGACAATTTGCTGAAAATTATCACGCGCGAGACCTCGCTTCTCACGGCGTTTGATATGTGCGACGAAGTATTGCGTCAAGCTGTTCAAGGCATCTCGGATCTGATAATGCTGCCCGGTATTATCAATGTTGATTTTGCCGACATTCGGGCGATCCTTCAAGATGCCGGCTCGGCCTTGATGGGTGTAGGTGTAGCAACCGGGGAAGACCGCGCGGTTGAGGCCGCCAAGGCTGCTGTTAATTCGCCGCTGATTGATATCGCTATTGACGGAGCACGGGGGGTATTGTTTAACATTTCGGGTGGGGCTGACCTTACTATGTGGGAAATCAACGAGGCTGCTAAAGTCATCACCGAAAACGTTGACAAAGAAGCTAAAGTTATTTTCGGGGCGGTTCATGACGAGCGCTTGAAGAAAGGGGAGGTTAAAGTTACAGTGATCGCGACCGGTTTTCCGAATGAAATGCGTCGCGAAGAGCGTCCCGAGGTCAAACGCATGTCGGTTTTTGCCGAGGAGGTGATCAAGCGCGATGTTGTGATAAGCACGGAAGACAAGCAAGAAGAATGGGACGCGGTACCGGCGTTTCTTCGCCGTAAAAAGTAGTTGGCTCGATAGCGTTCTGAAAAATGTCTGAAATCCCCAGCGCGAATTTCAGACTCGCCACCCTCAAAGTTTTTGCCCCGCTCGCGCGAGGCAAACCATGCAAACTTTTCGGGCGAGCGTTTTCATGAACGCCATCTTCGCTTAGGGGTTTCTGAAGGTAGCGCTACGTCACGTCTGACGCGGCTTCGCGCTTTATTTCTTTAGCCATTGAAGAAAAAATACCCAGCTTCGCTTAGGGGTTTTCTTAAGGTAGCCTGCCTGCCGGCAGGCAGGCCCGGCCGGGCTTTTTATTTTTATTCGTTTATTCGTACGGGATTCGCTATTCACTGATGTTATGGCTAAATCATACAAGTATGATTTCCTACCAATTAGTTGAACGGGTTGCCTGTGGATAACAGGCAGTTGCTGGGTTGGGGGCGAAGCGTATCATACGCATACCTTAGTTATTATTCATAATCGTTTGGATAAAATTTGTTCCAGTTACTGTCGTGGCGGAGAGGCACTTCGCACGCACGCCGCCAAGCACCGCCGTGTCGTTCAACAGCGTAAAATTCTGTTGATGGTTGGTTCCGTTGCATCGTTATGTATGCATCATGCGTACCGACAGGGATGTGTTTCAATTTTTTATTACGATTTTTACACATATGCCCCAAATCAGAGAGCTCGTTCAAGATAAAAAATCTCCTAAAGCCTCTTTATGGAATTTGGAGCGAGTTTTCTCTCATGAGGGAACACATCCATACGACGAAGTCAAGTGGACGGGGCGAACTGTCAAGATGAAAAACGCTCTGGGGGGCGATGTTGATCTGGCAAATCTGGAATTTCCCGATTTTTGGTCCCAGAATGCTGTTCAGATTGCCGTCACGAAGTATTTTCGTGGCAGAATCAATGACCCCCAGCGTGAGTACTCTTTAAAACAGATGATTGACCGAGTGGTTAAGACCATCACGGCTTGGGGTCGCGAGTTTGGACATCTTTCGACCGAGCGGCAAGCCGCGATTTTTGCGGACGAATTGACTCATATTTTATTGCATCAGAAAGCAGCTTTTAATAGCCCCGTGTGGTTTAACGTTGGAGTCCGGGAGCATCCCCAATGCTCGGCTTGTTTCATTTTGGAAGTGAAAGACGACATGGAATCAATCCTTCAGTGGATTAGAAACGAAGGGATGATTTTTAAATTCGGTTCGGGGGCTGGCGTCAATGTCTCGACTTTGCGTTCTGCCAGGGAGTCGCTTTCGGGCGGCGGGAAAAGCTCGGGGCCGCTTGCTTTTATGCGGGGGGCGGATGCGGTGGCTAGTATGATTAAATCGGGGGGGACAACCCGCCGGGCTGCCAAGATGGTGATCATGAATGTGGATCATCCCGACATAATTGATTTCATTAAATGTAAGGCGGAAGAGGAGCATAAGATTCGAGCGCTCATGAGCGCCGGGTACAACATGGCTGATTTAAATAATGAGGCTTGGAACTCCATCCAGTATCAAAACGCCAATAATTCTGTTCGGGTAACGGATGAATTCATGCGCGCTGTAGAAAATGACGCCGAATGGCACACGCGGTTTGTGAAAACCGGCGAGATCGCCGATACCTATAAAGCCCGCGATCTAATGCAGACAGTCGCTGAAGCTGCTTGGGCGTCAGGGGATCCCGGGATCCAGTTCGATACGATTATCAATGAATGGAACACGGCGGCTAATACTGGGCGGATCAATGGTTCCAATCCGTGCTCAGAATATATGCATCTTGATAATTCTGCCTGCAATTTGGCTTCGATTAATCTCTTAAAATTTCTGCGCGCCGATAATACTTTCGCGGTCGAGGAATTTTTGCACACTGTGCGTATTATCATTACAGCCCAGGAGATTCTGATTGATGGGTCGTCTTATCCGACGCCGGAGATCGCCAAGAATTCTCACGATTTTCGCCAGCTTGGGATAGGATATGCCAATTTGGGAGCAATGCTGATGTCTTTGGGACTTCCTTACGATTCCGAGGCCTCGGTGGCCTGGACGGGGGCTTTAACGGCGATGCTAACCGGCGAATCATATCGGCAATCGGCGGTGATTGCCTCCATGATTGGGCCTTTCTCTGGATACGAAGTTAATAAACAGCCGATGCTCCGCGTCTTGGAAAAACATCGCGCTAAAGTTGCCGAGATTAAGAAAGAGCGCATCTCGGACCCTGCGGTTTTTGTCGCAGCCAAAAAATCTTGGGAAGAAGCTGTGGAACTTGCGCGCACGCACGGCGTGAGGAACTCCCAAGCATCTGTAATTGCGCCAACCGGTACGATTGCTTTGATGATGGATTGCGATTCAACCGGTATCGAGCCGGTGTTCGCGCATGTGGCAATGAAGCAATTGGTCGGAGGCGGATATATGAAAATTGCCAACCAAGCGATCCCGCGGGCACTCGCCACACTCGGGTATTCCGAGAGCGAGACTAGCGATATTCTCGCTTGGATTGAAGATCGAGGCACGATTGAAAGCGCGCCGCATGTAAAAGACAGCGACTTGACGGTTTTTGATTGCGCGATTGCGCCTACAAACGGTAAGCGTTCAATCCCATGGCAGGGGCATGTGCGCGTGGTAGCAGCGGCACAACCCTTTATTTCTGGTGCCATTTCCAAGACCTTTAATATGCCGTACGAAACCACCCCGCAGGAAATCATGGATTCCTATATTATGGCATGGCGTGCGGGGATTAAGGCTTTTGCGGTTTACCGCGACGGCTCCAAATCCGCCCAGCCCCTTGTAACATCATCTGGCAAGGGAAGGCCCCTGCAGCAGAAATTAGCCATCCAGCCCGTAAAGCGTCGTCTGCCGCCCACCCGCAGTTCCGAAACGCATAAGTTCTCGATCGCCGGGCATGAGGGGTATCTCACCCACTCGGTCTATGAGGACGGAACGCTTGCCGAAATTTTCATCCGTCTTTCAAAAAATGGATCAACGTTGGCGGGGCTTCTGGATGCATTTGCCATCAGCACCTCGATGGCTCTGCAATACGGTGTTCCTTTAAAGGCTCTAGCCGACAAATACATTTATGGCCGCTATGAGCCGGCGGGTGTTACGGAAAATCCGGATATTCCGGTGGTCTATTCCATTACCGATTATATCTTTCGTTATTTAGCTTTCCGATTTCTGACTAAAGACGATCTTTTAGATCTCGGTATCGCAAGTTACGCGCATGATTCCGTTCCCATGGTGGCGGAACGGAGCACTGTTCCGTCAGCATCCCCGGTCGTATCTTCGGCAAATCAAGTCAACCCAGAACCGCGCATGGTGTTTGCAAACACAGTATGCCGCAACTGCGGGGGTATGATGATTCAAACTGGTTCCTGCATGACTTGCTTGCAGTGCGCGGCGACAAGCGGGGGTTGCTCATAGTAAGGCTTGAACCTCTTTTCAAAAACATCTGATTTTCCCACCGTGAAAATCAGACTCGCCGACCTCCTCGCTCTCCGCCTCAGGGCGGAACCATGGTCGCTCGTCGGTCGAGCGTTTTGAGAAAGAGGTTCTTCGCTCCTTGGGCTTGCTCAAGGTAGTGCTATGCACTTTTATCTTATAAACCCGATGAAGAAAAATTGTACGACTTCGCTGGGGGTACAATAAAAGTGTAGAAAGCTTGTTCTCACGCCAGAGTTTTTGTAAGGGGATTCCGGTGTGGGCTTGCCGGGTAGTGAAACTTCGACTGGCCCGCCGAGCGGACCCGACGAAAGTGTCGAAGTTCTACTACCCGGCTTGGGAGGGGCCTGATTCCGTCCGCTATCCGCCAGTTGGCGGAGGCGGATCGGGATCGGGCCTTTGAAACTATTTATAGCGTAAGAGAACTAGCAAGACGTATAATTTGTTTGAAAAATTCTGTGGTTACAGCAAGAAGTAGCAAAGATATCATGAAAAATAATGCCACGATTTCAAAAGAATACTTAAGAGTTTTGCATAAATTATTTAGCCGCCTGAATAATAGCGGAATAAATTGGGTAATAATAGGCAGTACAGGCCTCGCGCTACGTGGTATTCTAGTAAAGCCAAAGGATATTGATGTTCAAACAGATGAGAGTGGGGTCTATGAAATTGAGCTGATTTTTAAGGAGTATGTGGAGAAAAAAGTCATTTATTCATCTACTGGTAAAATTCGTTCTTATTTTGGTACATTGAATATTGACGGAACTAAAGTTGAAATTATGGGTGATAATCAGAAAATAGTAGATGGGAAATGGGAAACGGCTCTTGACTTAAACCATTATAAAGAAATTGTAGAATTTGAGGGAATGAAATTACCACTCCTTTCCTTAAAATGTGAATATGCAGAATATATAAAGCTGGGCAGACAAGAAAAAGCGGAAATGATAAAAGAGTTTCTGCGGACGCAGAAATAAAATCAAAAAGTGTCGTTGGGCGCGAGAATTATGGAAAAGATGAAATTCAAGTTAAAACCGGGGCAGGTGGATTATACAAACGCGCGTTGGGCGCCGGTGATAAATTGCGTCGTTAAATACCGCGACAAGATTTTGATAGTGCAGAGAAGTAAAGAATTAAATTTCTATCCTGGCTATTGGAACGGCATTTCCGGATTTTTGGACGATAAGAAAAGTTTTGAAGAGAAAGTCAAAGAGGAGCTTCGAGAAGAATTGGGAATACCGGGGCATATGGTTAGAAAGATTCGATTGTGCGAGATATTTCATCAAGAGGCGCCGAAGTACAAAAAGACATGGATTGTTCATCCCGTGCTGGTTGAGGTGGCTACAAAAAATATTAAACTCGACTGGGAGGCAAGAAATTACAGATGGATTAAGTTCAGCGAAGCAAAGAAATTAAAATTATTGCCTGGGTTTGATCAGGTTTTAAAGAAAGTATCCCCGTGGGTTAGGAAATAATAAACAAAAGTGTCATGATGTGTAGGAATTACAACTTATGAAAGTCGTTCATAAAGACCAGACAGAAAGGTTCAAAAATAGCGAGAATTGCATCGCAATTGAATACCCCCTGGGAGATAAAGACATAAATGGCGCTATTGTGGAATTAACTGGCAGGTATCCAAATACAGGAAGGGTTGTAAATTTGAAATGTAAAGAATTAGCTTACGTGATCCAGGGTTCTGGCAGAATTGTTGTCGAGAATGAAGAAATTAATCTTAAGGAAGGCGATTTGATCTTAATCGAGCCAGGGGAAAAATATTTTTGGGATGGCAATTTAACTATATTCACCCCATGTACTCCAGCTTGGTATCCCGAGCAACATAAGGAGGTGGAGTGATATATTCCTGCAGACAAAGAGATAAATACAAGAAACATTCTAGGGGCAAAAAGTGTGATTATTGTCAATACAGGCAACGGCAAAGGCAAAACCACGGCGGCTTTAGGGGCGGCGATGAGGGCCGTTGGTGAGGGGAAGCGCGTTTTGATGATTCAATTTATCAAAGGGCCGTGGAAGTCTGGGGAAGACATATTTCTGCCGAAATTCCAAATTGTTAAGACGGGGAAAGGGTTTGTCGGGATTCTTGGAGACAAGCTTCCGATTGAAGAGCATCAAAAAGCTGCCGAAGATGGTTTGGCCTTGGCGAAAAAAGAAATTATATCGGGCAATTGGGATTTAATTATTTTAGATGAGATTAACAACGCTCTTGGATTAAAACTTTTGAAACTAGAAGACGTGGCGGATTTTATTGAGAGATTTCCTAAAGACAAGCATTTGATTCTGACCGGACGCGACGCGCCGCCCGAGTTAATCGAGCGTGCTGACATTGTAACCGAAATGCGCGAAATCAAGCATGTTTTTACTGAAGGCGTAAAGGCCAAGCGCGGCATTGAGTACTGATTTAGACGTGGGATGGCAAATGCACTCTGTACCAATAGACTAGTCTATTGGTACAGATGGAAAAACCCGAATTAGTAAAACGTCCTCGCGCTAAAATGCGAGGCATCCCGCCGATGCGAGGTTGTTCAGATTCTGAAGAGTCTTCAGACTCGATGAGCTCGCTAACAGGCGGCGGGGATTCTCTGCAAAGGGTTAGATAACTGTTAAAATAAAAAGCACTCGATGCGGCACAATTTTTGCCTAATGACAACGCTTCACTTTTCCGCGGCCGCGGAAAAGTGAAGCCTAAGGTATCACCCGCCGACGCGGTATTTCAAGATTCATCCTACCTACTTCACCGAGCTAAGCTCGGCTTCGCGGCTAATGAGAGCATTGCATTCCCATCGGCTATATTTATATCTACCAGCCGACTATTGTCGGCGGCGGTCCTGGCGGAAAATCACACTTACCCCGTGCGCCTAATGCCCCGCCCGCTTTTGCGGGCGGGGATGAATGGCGAATCTTAAAATACCTCGGCCAGCGACACCTTGCGGGGCAAAGCGCCCAGATGCTCCACGCTTTAGCGTGGAGACGCTTTACATCTTTCACCGCGGTCGCGGTAATAGTGTATAGTCTTAAAAGGGCGGGGCATTCGGCGGATGGAGCAGAATAACGGCCGCGTTTATGAGAACGCTATCGGTTGTTGGTAAAATGAGTCCATGTGGGTATTGCCGCTTTCTTTAGTTGGACTTCTTGTTTTTCTCGCTTTTCTTGGCGGCGTGTTTTTTGCCTCTTTGGTTTCGGTGAGTATTTTTGTTGTATGGTTCCTGTCGGCAACCGGCGTTGTTTTTCTTGTTCTTTCATCCAGTCATCGCCGCGCGATAATTACTGTCGGATTGTGTCTGCTCGTTTTTGCGGGCGGGATTTTACGTATGACGTGGGTGGAGTCTTCCCGATTAGATCTTGAAGCGGTTCTGGGTACCGCCAGATCATTTCAGGGTGAGATTGTTGAACTTCCGGATATAAACGGCGCAGTTACCCGCTATGTAATAAAGACAAAAGATTTGGGGTCGGAAGAAATCACAATTCTGATTACAACGCGGCGTTTTCCCGAATTTCATCGCGGCGAATGGGTAATTACGACAGGCAAGCTCGAAGCTTTGCCCGAGGCCGATTTTCCCGATTATGCTATGTCTCTAAAAAGGCGCGGAATTCAAGCGGTGTCGCCGTTTCCCAAAATGGCGCTGGTTGATCCGCAACCTCCCTCATTTCTGCGTAAACTTGATGCGGTTAAGAACCGTTTTGAAATATCAATCCGCAATGCTTTACCCGAACCCGATGCTGGATTTGTTCTCGGCGTGATTTTGGGCGAGCGGCAAAGTCTCGGAGACGATTTACGCACCGCTCTCCAGCGCACCGGCACGACGCATATTGTGGCGTTATCGGGATTTAACATCACCATCATCGCGCTTGCAGTCGGCTGGCTGATTGGATTTTTGCATTTGTCGCCCCGCATTCGCATGGTCGTTTCAATTATTGTGATTATCCTTTTTGTGATTCTGGTTGGGGGAGGGGCCTCGATTGTACGAGCCGCGGTCATGGGGTTTCTTGTTTTGCTTTCGCGCGAGCGCGGGAGGGTCTATCAGATGACAAACGCTCTCTTTTTTGCCGCGGCTGTTATGGTGGCTTTAAATCCGTATTTGCTACGTTTTGATTTGTCGTTTCAGCTTTCATTTCTTGCAACTCTTGGAATTATTCTTGCACCGCCGCGGCTCGAATTATTCGCCTCATGGATTCCGGCGGCGTTCGGCATTCGTGAAATCATTGTTGGGACTTTAAGCGCAGAAATTTTTGTTCTGCCTTTAATTCTTTGGCAATTTGGGATGTTTTCGTTTGTGGGACCGTTGGTTAACCTTTTGATTCTGCCGGTTATTCCGTGGCTGATGCTGGTGGGTGCCATCGTCGGCGGCATCGGTCTCATTTCACTGCCGCTTTCTGCACTCGCGGGTTATGCCGCACACATTATGGTTGCGTATGTTTTGGGGTCGATTTATTGGTTTAGTGGATGGAATGTCGCCGCGGCTGCCCTGCCGCAGATTTTAGCTTTAGTATTTTCGTTGCCGGCGCTTGGGATTATTCTTTTGGCGAGCCGCGCGTATCTTAAGAGAATCGTGGGTGTGGTACCCGCGCTTTCGTGACCAAAGTAAAAACTGTGCCTCTGCAAAACGCAAACACTATGTCGAAAAGAGATTTATGGCTCTGGCGATCGGTCGGGATATTTGGGATTATCGCGATTTTTATTTGGGCGGCTGTTTTTAGGTTAGGGCCTCGCTCAACTTTAAGATTTCACGTTTTTGACATCGGGCAGGGCGATGCTTTATTTATCGAGACACCTGACCGGTATCAGATTCTTATTGATGGCGGGCCGGATGGACGCGTTGTCCACAAACTTGGCTCGGTTATGCCATTTTGGGATCGTAAAATTGATCTTGTCATTCTGACTCATCCGCACGCCGATCATCTTTCAGGCTTAATTGATGTTTTGCGGCGCTACCGGGTTGGGGCGATTATTGAATCTGGCGCCATCTACAATACTCCGGAAATCGGATCATGGCGTCGAGAAAAAGAAAAGCAAGGTTTGCGGTCCATTGCGGCCTTGGCGGGCATAACTGTTTCTTTTGGACGTGATACGACTCTAAAAATTCTTAGCCCACTAGCAAACGTTTCGGGTCGCCGCTTCTCTAATGTGCACGAAGCCGATGTCGTCTCGGAACTTTTTTACGGCAGTACGACGATTTTGTTGACAGGAGACGCTGAAGAAGATTTAGAAACTGATTTGATTAGGCGCCACTTGATTGCACCGGTGCAGATTTTAAAAGTGGGGCATCATGGGTCGCGTACTTCAACGTCGGATCTACTGCTTAAGACAGTGCGTCCGGAAATTGCGGTGATTTCGGTTGGGGCGAAAAACAGCTACGGTCATCCGCGCGCTGAAATTCTTGAGCGCCTAAAATCGTTTGGCATCAGGATTTTTCGCACAGACGAAAGCGGCGATCTTGTGTTTGAATCGGATGGGACAAAGGTGATGGCAGATGCACGATAGTTGTGCATATCTGCAGTTGACGCAGGACGGCGATAAAGCTATAAATAAAAGAAGTTATGTCGTTTGTGAGCTTCGATCTTTTGACGAATCTCGGGCTGGGGATTATCCTTGGTCTGATTTTGGTCGTCCTTCGACAAGAAGGCGGGAGGTTGGCAAGCCGGGCGGTGTAAAGCACCTAAAGCGAAACCAAAAAGAGCCTCTCGCCCTCGGGCGAGAGGCTCTTCGTTTATGCGGGCCGTTTCGCCGAAGGCGGACGAGTCTCGCTGTTTATGCGGGCGCGGGGGAAGCGCCACAGGGGGCCACCATAGCCTGCTCTCGGAACGCGCGAAACCCGCGCTGAATTTTCCGAGATGCCCCGCGCCCGCATAAAATATCTAAACAAGACAAGTACATGTGCAGTGCACTCTAACGGGGAGGCGTGTGATAATGGAAGACGCGCAAGACATTCTCAACTATAGAGAAGTATGCGAAGAGCAACGTCGCAAGGCAACCGCCGCCAGTTCCAATCACCTCGTTGCCTCGCCATCTGAAGATGGGGAGCAGCCAGCAGCGCGGCATCAGAACGAAGTCTTGACGGAGGAAGCTCCTCTGCCCGCGCCCGCGGAGTAGTCCGCAAGAGCGCCGAGTCTTAGCCCCCTGTCGCGCACCCGCGCGGCACGGGGGGTTTCTATTTGCTAGGTGCAGACCTTTTTGGTAGAGTGCTCGTGTAATTAAGAGATTCCATGCAAAAACTAACCGAAGAAAAAACATTCGTGATTGTCAAACCCGACGGCGTGAAGCGTGGGCTCGTTGGGGAGGTAATTCGCCGCATTGAACAGCGCGGTTTAAAAATCATCGCGCTCGAAATGATTTGGGCAACCCGACCGGAAATAGATCGGCATTATCCAAAAAATAAAGCTTGGGTCACCGGGCTTGGCAATAATACTCTGAAAACTTACAATGAATTTAAGATTCCAGTGGATATAAAAAAAGAATACGGTACAACTGATCCATATAAAATCGGCTTGAAGGTGCGAGGTTGGCTGCTTGACTTCATGACCGAAGGGCCGGTGGTGAAAATCGCGATCGAGGGAGTTCACGCCATTCGCATGGTGCGAAAAATCGTGGGCCAAACAATTCCGGCATTCGCTGAAATGGGGACGATCCGCGGCGACTACTCAATTGATTCGCCGGCGCTGGCTAATGCCAACAAGCGCGCGTTGCGCAATTTAATTCATGCGTCGGGCAATCCCGCCGAAGCGAAAAACGAACTTAGACTCTGGTTTAAGAAAAATCAAATTCACTCATACAAGCGTTCCGAAGAAGACGCGATGTTTTGACAATTTTTCTATAAAAATTGTCAAGTTTTTTGGAGGATTTTTCTAGTTGGTCATTAATCATAAAGCTGGATGAAGCTGGGGTTTTCTGCATCTTATCGACATGTTTTCAAGAGCCTTTCCTATTCTTATCCCCAGCCTAAACTTCCGCGCGCATATAATGGAAGCGTAAAGTAAAACTTCCTTGAGTTTTTTGAGAGAGCGGGGATTATTGGACTTTCGGTTAAACAATCATTTTTAGGGGACAGCTTCAATGCCTTTGTGGCATCAATGTCACCCACCTGGAGTATTGCGAAAGTTTTCCAGCCCCACTCTCTTTGAGGACTCGAGGTTAGGGTTCTCGGGGAATAAAACAATAACGCCGGCCATAGGACCGGCGTTATTGTTATTTTTAGTGCCGCGTATTCTGAAATTATTGAATTTTATTAAATACACATATCATACACGATCGTGTATGATATGTGTATTAGGGTGCAATAGGTTCACGTAAAAAACAAAAAGCGCGCGGAGTTTACTCGCACATGCCCCTTTTTACTTTTGTCTTTATTTCTCAAGAAGCAAGAAGCTTCTTGACGCACTTATTCACTTCTTGTTTCCACAGATTAGAATCGGTGGTATCGATTTCGGCAAAGACAGCATAGTGGAGCTTTTTGAGGATCCATTTGCCGCCAGCCCGATTGACCCAGCGATAGTGGTGAGGAGTGCGGCGCCACAGAACTTTTACCCGAACCTACGAGGCCGATGATAGCCACAACTAAGGGCGTTTTTGTCTTGCGCTTCTTGATGTTGAGCTTAGCTAGGAATGCTTTCTCTGCGGCGCGCTTCTTTTTGGTTAGAGTTTCTCGTTTGTGTGCCATACTCCAGTTATAAGCGGAGGAAAGAGCTCGTTCAATCGTGCTAACATTTAGAATCTCTGTTTTTTACGCTTGCCTTGAATGGTCGCAATTACTGAACGCCGCTCGAACCTTTTTTGAACAAAACCCTGATTGATTGCCGCGCTTCGCGCGGCAGGAACGAAATCTGACGCTCGGGCGGGCCCCATAGCAAAACCTTCGGCTTGCTACGGGGCAAGCAAAAAGCAAGAATTTTTGTTTACCCCGTAGGGAAACGAAGTTTCTCCTTCGGGGCCCGCCCTCGCTTTCCGCCACCGCCGAATTTCGTGCCAACGAAGTTGGCGCGCCGCTCACTGTATTTCTAGCACAATTTTGCCCAAATGTTTACCTTCAACCATTCGCTTTTGCGCTTCGGCTGCGTCTTTGAGCGAGAATGTTTTATCAATAGTCGGCTTCAGTTTTCCTGCCGCGACAAGTTCTAAAACTTGCTCAAACTCCTCTTTCGTTCCCATTCTCGCTCCAAAAATTGAAAGTTGTCGGACATAAATATCGCTTAAATCTTGCGTACCCATATCGCCGCTTGTCGTTCCGGCGATGACAACACGTCCAAACGGGCGAAGTATAGCAAGCGTCGTATTCCATGTTTTTTCACCAACACTTTCAAAGACTGCATCAACTCCAAGACCATTCGTCAGGTTTTTTACTGCGCTTTCAACATTTCCCTTTGTATAGATCACAATTTCATCTGCGCCAATCTCGCGGATTTGCTTGGCGTCTTTCTCGGATTTCGCGGCGGCGATAACTTTTGCGCCAAGATATTTTGCTACTTGAATAGCTGACGAACCTAGGCCGCCAGACGCGCCCCAAACAAAAACCGTTTCGCCTTTTCGTAGATTTGCTCGCCCAACGAGCATATGCCAAGCAGTGAGAAATGTAAGTGGAAACGCCGCCGCTTCAACAAAAGAAATGTTTTTGGGCTTTGGATAGAATTGCGAGATTGGCGCAGTAATATATTCGGCGTAGCTTCCCTGATTTTTTACGCCGAAGATTTTGACAAGCTCACACGCCTCTCCGTTTTTACAGCGTGGGCAAGCCCCGCATGAAATAGCCGGATTCAAAACTACTTCTTGTCCGACTTTCAGTGAACTTTCACCATTTATCTCTTCAACAATGCCTGCGGCATCCGAGCCGGAAATGTGTGGCATGGGGATATTTCGGGCATTCTCTTTGTCCTCTCGTAGCCAAATATCAAGGCGATTTAGACCAGCCGCTTTCACTCGCATAAGGGCTTCGCCCTTTTGTGGTTTTGGAGTAGGCAATTCTCCATATTGGAGAACCTCTGACCCGCCTGGTTTTTTAAAAAATACTGCTTTCATAAATTTATTTCAAAAACTTCCCAAGGGTCTTTATTTAGGTCAGAATATCTAATCCATTTTTGGGACAAGCTTAAAGTAAGTTATCCCCTCGCGGCCTTCCCATTTTTTAGCGCGAGGATTTTTGTTGAAGTGTATTTCTTTGTATTTGTTAAGTTCTTCTCCCTTTAGCTCGCTAGCCTCTTCTTCATACTGAACTGTTATGTTTTCGTCCCACCCAATGACGAAAGCAGTTTTTGGATTTTTGAGCAGATTTTGATACTTGCGAGATGAAACGAAAGCATCAAAAATCAATTCAAGATTTTCGGTTTCTCCATACTCAATTACCGCTGCTTCGGGTTTATCGGAATAACTCGTCGCAACAACGCCTAGGTCATGTCGCTTAATAAAATCAAGTATTATTTGTTTTTTATCCATAAGATTATTTCAATAACTCATTGGTGGAAACGCCAAGTGCTTTGGCGACTTTGTGAACAGTCATCAAAGAGGGATTTCTCCTACCTCGTTCAAGTCCGCTAATATACGACCTATGAAGGCCCAAAATTCTTGCAATGTCGCCTTGCGATAGTTTCTTTTTTAGGCGCACCTCTCTTAGCTTTTTGCCAAATTGCAAAACTTCATTTTTCATAAATGATTTATCCACTCTTGCATTGATTTTAGCAAATGTTGTATGATTGGTCTATGGATAGCAATTGTTCAACATCTTTAGGGAGTAAAAATTCTGTTGTGTGCGCGCGGGTGGGTGGGGCAAATACCGCTTCTCTTTTTTCTGCGGCGCATTTTGCGAAGCGAGACCCGCCGAAGGCGGGGCGAGTGAGTAACCATCTCGTTCTGAAAATAGTTAAGTTTTGATTGGTCGGGATACCGAGATTCGAACTCGGACTAAATCCACCCCATGGACTCGTGCTACCATTACACTATATCCCGAACGCGCTTTGTTATAAAATAGTAGTATGAATACTAATGCGGCACAAGTTAAGCATAAAAATGGTGTTCGGTATGGAAAAGAAATGGTGCAGAATGCTAGAAAACTGCGGGCAGACGGCTTAACTCATCGAGAGATCACTGAAAATCTTGGGGTGGGACTTGGGAGCGCATGGTTGTGGACTACGGGTATATCTTTAAATGCGAAACAAAAAATCGCCATTCAAGAACGAAGAGACAGACACGTGTTTACCAAAGAAAGAAGAATGGCACTAAGTCGCTCAGCTCGAATTACTCTCGTCCCTTATCAATATCAGAAAAAGTATACTAAGGAGGATTTGCTTGCAGAAATAAAAAAGTTTTACATTAGTCACGGTAGAATTCCGTTGAAACGAGAGCTAGGGAATAGGCGGATCTATCGACAGCATTTTGGTACCTGGAACAATGCCATCCAAGTTGCTGGCTTTGAACCAAATCCCGTTTTATTTTCGAAGAGGTTTGTCGCGAAAGATGGGCATCATTGCGATTCTTTCTCGGAAAAAATTATTGACGAGTGGCTCTGTGGTCGAAAAATTATCCATGGCAGAAACTTTAAGTATGGGAAAACAAAAATGACGGCAGACTTTTTTATTGCACCAAATATTGTAATAGAATTTTTTGGACTAGCCGGCGTGCAAAGAAAGTACGATCAAATTATCAAAAGAAAACAAGAACTTTGTAAGAAACTTAATCTAAAGCTAATTGAGATTTATCCAAAGGATCTTATTTCTAGCAGCCGTTTGTCCAAGAAGCTGTCTTAATTCTGGCGCGTAGCCTTTGCGAGCGCCTTGATGCATTTGGCGCAGGCCTTAACGCGGCTATTCGAATTTAACAAACGCACCCATTGCAAATTGGGGTAAACGCGTTTGGTGGAAGTTGGATTGTAATGTCCGCGGAGGAGTTTTCGCACACCCTTCATGGACGAGCCCTTGCCGCAGATGACGCAAGTTTTCATAACATTAGTGCGATGCTAATATACTAATTCATACTAATAATACGAACGGCGAAAACCGTATTGGTATAATTAGCATGCATTCGTATATTGGTATCGCGGTTGGTCAAAAATCGAATATAGCGTATCATGGCTCTACAAATTGAGCAAGTAAAACATGACGAATATTTTTGATATCGGTTTTGTCATTTTAATTTATTTCTTCTCGGTGGTGGTGCACGAGGTGGCGCACGGCGCGGTTGCGTATATGCTTGGTGACCCGACAGCCAAAGACGCGGGGCGCCTAACCTTAAATCCCTTGCCGCATATTGATCCGGTGGGGACGGTTATGATTCCGTTGCTGGCTGTGTTTTTAGGCGCGCCGCTGATCGGGTGGGCGCGGCCGGTTCCGTATAACCCGATGTATTTTAAAAATGTGCGCCGCGGGACATTTTTAGTGGCGGGTGCCGGCGTTTTTCTGAATCTACTGCTTGCAATTGTTTTTGGGCTTGCGATTCGCTTTCTACTTATGGGACAAATTTCAGCGGACATTTCATTCTCCCTGCAAAAAATCCTTTTTATCTTTTCGGTTGCCACTTCCGCCAACTTGGCTCTGGGGATTTTCAATCTTGTCCCGATTCCGCCACTCGACGGATCTAAACTGCTTTGGAGCATCTCGGCGCGCGGGGGCCAGGAGATCTATTATTTTCTTGAGCGCTACGGGTTTTTCATTTTACTCGCCCTCATTTATTTCGTCCCCGCGTTTGGCGGTGCGGTTTCGATGCTCATTGGCGGGAGTTTCAAATTGCTGACCGGCGTTTCTTTGTATTAAAGCCCCCGAAGTATGGGGCGGCTTTTATGTAGCATTGACGTTCCCGGTATTTGTCTCTATACTTTCAAAGTTCCTGATTAGTTGACTAGTTTACTAGTTTCAGCCGTTGGCTTCTCTAGTTGACTAGCTAACTGAAGAACTAGTAAACCAGTAAACCAGAAAACTGACACGATGCCCACAATTCACCAATTGACCAAATATGGACGGTCTCCCAAGGCCGTGAAATCAAAATCGCCCGCTCTTCAGCGCGGTTTTAACGTTCTGAAAAATCGGCCGGTTTTCTATCCCGCTTCTTTCAAACGAGGCGTTTGCGTCAAAGTTACAACCATGACTCCCAAAAAGCCGAACTCGGCTTTGCGTAAAGTGGCGCGCGTCAGGCTTACCAACGGCATGGAAGTTACGGCCTATATCGGCGGCGAGGGGCATAATTTACAAGAGCACTCGGTGGTAATAATCCGCGGTGGACGCGTTAAAGACTTGCCTGGAGTTAGATACCATATTGTTCGTGGCATACTTGATACGCAGGGGGTGGCGAATAGAAAGCAACAGAGGTCGAAGTATGGAGCGAAGAGACCCAAAGAAAAGTAAAATCCTAAGCACTAATATCTAAACTCTAAACAAATCCTAATAACCAAAGCTCAAATAACAAAACGTTTTGAATTTAGATATTTGAATTTCAGGACTGTTTAGGATTTAGAGATTAGAGTTTAGAGTTTGAAACAGCATGAGACGTAAGCGTAATGTAAAAAGAGATATTTCGGGTGATGTAAAGTATGGAAACGTACTGGTGGAAAAGCTCATCAATTACGTTATGAAAGAAGGCAAAAAATCCACCGCGCGGAAGATTGTCTATGGCGCTTTTGATATTGTAGAAAAGGAATCAAAAAAGCCCGCAATTGAGGCTTTCGAGGAAGCCATGCGCAATATCCAGCCGGTTGTTGAGGTAAAATCGCGCCGCATTGGTGGAGCGAACTATCAGGTGCCGCGCGAAGTTCGTGGAGACAGGCGTGTGGCTTTGGCGTATCGCTGGCTCTTGGACGGCGCGCGCAAAAAGACCGGGAAGCCTATGGCGGTGAAGTTGGCCGAGGAGTTACTGCTTGCTACAAAAAATGAAGGCAACGCGGTGAAAAAGAAAATGGACACGCACAGGATGGCTGAAGCCAACAAAGCGTTTGCGCACTTTTCTTGGTAGTTTTCTCGCCATTCCTCTGCCGCGACACGGATCGAAAAATTTGCTTCGTCAGCAAATTCCGGGGTGCATCATAGCTCTTGATGAGTGCGCCCGTCAAAAACCAAGACATTGGTTTTTGACGCAGCGAGATTTCGCCCTCACGCTCGCTTCGCTGATCCGCCTCTGGACGGATACCATGCCAGCGAAGCTCCGCGATGGTCGCGAACAGAGAAATGTCTCGCGGGGGATTTTCTCAAGGTAGCCCTTTCGGGCTTTTAATTAAGAAAAGATGAAATGATTGAGGTGAAAGTTACGGCGAAAGACAAAAGACGCTATGTTCTGAAGGAGAAGCGCGACTATCAAATCCTTGAGAAGATTTATAGACTTGAAAAACGTGACTTGTTTGTAGCTGATAAAAAGATTGTTAATCTGATTCGGACGCAACTAGAAGACGATTGGAGAAAGCCGCTGCTAAGATTTATTACCGAAATGATAAAAAAATACGATAAGAAATAGTATGGCTCGCGAATATCCCCTCGAACGCACCCGCAATATCGGCATCATCGCCCACATTGACGCTGGCAAAACCACGGTCTCCGAGCGCATTTTGTTTTACACTGGAGTTTCGCACAAAATCGGCGAAGTGCATGAGGGAGATACTATCATGGATTGGATGGAGCAGGAGCGCGAGCGCGGAATTACGATTACCTCGGCCGCAACAAACTGTTTCTGGAAGCCGACTTACGCTCCGCAAACCGATGAGAATGAATACCGCATCAACATTATTGACACACCCGGGCATATTGATTTTACGGTTGAGGTGAAACGCTCGCTTCGCGTTTTGGACGGCGCGGTGGTTATTTTTGACGGCGTGGCTGGCGTGGAACCGCAATCCGAAACCAACTGGAGGTATGCTGATGACTATCGCGTGCCGCGGGTTTGCTTTATCAACAAGCTCGATCGCACCGGCGCTTCATTTGAGCGATCACTCGCGTCTATTTGGGATAGATTGACGCCGAACGCTGTTGCTTTGCAATATCCCATTGGTCTTGAAGGGAACTTTGAGGGAATAATTGATTTACTTGAGATGAAGGTGGCGCATTTCGAAGGTGATAGAGGCGAAAAGATTGTCTGGGGCGAGATTCCGGCGAATATGAAAACAGTCGCGGAAGAGTGGCACCATAAAATGGTGGAGAAAATTTCAGAGACAGATGATTTGCTCACCGAAAAATATCTTGAGGGCAAAGAAATTACAGTTCCGGAATTGAAGAAGGCGCTTCGTGCGGCAACGCTTGTCTATAAATTGGTTCCGGTGCTGGCGGGCTCGGCTTTGAAAAATAAAGGCGTGCAGTTGATGCTCGATGCTGTGGTTGATTATCTCCCGTCGCCTTTGGATCTTCCGCCGACGAAAGGAATTGATCCAGATACGGGTGGTGAAATCACGCGTAAAGCTGATGACGGGGAACCCTTCGCGGCTTTGGCTTTCAAATTGCAAACCGATCCTTACGTCGGGCAACTGACGTATTTTCGGGTCTATTCCGGCAAGCTCTTGGCGGGAAGCTATGTTTTGAACGTGACCAGCGGCGAGAAAGAAAGAGTCGGGCGGATTTTGCGGATGCATGCCAATCACCGCGAGGAACTGAAAGAAATTGAAGCGGGGAATATCGGCGCTTTGGTGGGGCTTAAAGCCACTCGGACCGGCGATACGCTTTGCGACCCCGAAAAACCCATCATTTTGGAAAGAATCATCTTCCCCGAGCCGGTGGTCAAGCTTCGCATTGAACCCAAAACCAAAGCCGATCAGGAAAAAATGGGCATGGCGTTGAAACGCCTTTCTGATGAAGATCCGACATTTCGCATTTCTGGCGACATTGAAACCGGCGACACAACGATTGCTGGCATGGGCGAACTGCACTTGGAAATTATCGTTGAGCGCATGAAGCGGGAATTTAGCGTGGAAGCGAATGTTGGCCGGCCACAGGTCGCTTATAAAGAAACCATCAAGAATAATGCTGAAGCGGAAGGAAAGTATATTCGCCAATCTGGTGGCCGGGGGCAATACGGACACGTCTGGCTTCGAGTGGAGCCGTTGGAGCGCGGCAATGGTTTTGAATTTGTAAACGCCATTAGGGGGGGTGTGATTCCGCAGGAATTTATTCCGGCGGTAGAAAAAGGCGTGAAAGAAGCCACGGAAAAGGGGGTGCTCGCGGGGTATCCGTTGGTGGATCTTCGCGTAACGCTCTATGACGGCTCATTCCACGAAGTGGATTCATCCGAGGCGGCTTTCAAAATTGCAGGTTCCATGGCACTGCAGGAGGGTGCCAAGCGCGGGAAGTTGGTGTTACTCGAGCCCATCATGCAGGTTGAAGTAACAACCCCCGAGCAGTTTTTGGGCGAAGTCACGGGCGATCTAAACTCGAAACGCGGGCGGATTGATAAAATGGATGATCGCGGCATGGGAATTAAAGTCATCGCGGTGCAAGTTCCTTTGTCGGATATGTTCGGTTACGCGACAGCAATTCGGTCGCTGACACAGGGGCGCGCCGCGTATTCTATGGAGTTTGATCATTACGAGGAGGTGCCGAAGAATATCGAGGCTTTAATCATAGAGGGGAAAAAATAGGGGGCTCGTCTCTCTTTTCAAAAACGTCCAACTGCTCCACCGGCAGTCGGACTCGCCGACCTCCTTGCGATCCCGATTGCGATCGGGAACCATGGTCGCTACGTCGGTCGAGCGTTTTCATGAACGCTATCTTCGCTTGGGGTTTTTGAAGGTAAAGTATTACGTTCTGATAGTCCCTTTTGCCGCGATCAAGAAAAAGTTGTCACGTACATTAACCGGGATAACCAGTTTCTGGATTCGTAGTCGTGTAACAAGCCAAAGCAAAAATCGCCACAGAAAGAATTTATGCTGGTTTGAAAGAGTTTGGGATATGTACTCAAGCGTAAAAGATTTTCCGATATGCGCGTGAGCCACTGTCGCATAGCCGTATTTTTTAAGCATCTGGGTGGCATTTTCTGTGTTATAGAGAATTAAATGTTCCGGCGGGATTACGAGGTGCCAGTGTTTCCCCATGAGTTTCGCGAAAAGGCTTTGGGTGTCAGGTGTGTTCACTGCAATCAGGCCAGCCTCCTTTGTGATGCGGGCTATTTCTTTCAGGGTCGCATGGGGATCCGCGATATGCTCAATAACATCCCAGAGTGTCACAACGCTGAAAAACGCATCCGGGAACTTTGCCTCGGTTATAGTTCCTGTTTTGATATCAAACCCGCGCTTTCTGCCTTCAGCGGCTGCGAAGTCCGAGACTTCCACTCCCCATACTTCCCAATTTCGTTTCTTTGCTATGGCAAGAAACATACCGTTGGCCGCTCCGACATCCAAAAGCCGGCGCGGGAGATCTCTTGGCAACGCTTTTTCAATTTTTGCGAGGTATATCTCAAATGTGCCGCGCATTGCCTCTTTGTCGCGATCATAATCGGTATATCCGAATCCCTGGGCCGCTCCCGCGAAGTAATTTTGGGAATAAAGACTTTTTAGATTGATATTGCGGTCCGGCGCAAATAACGCCCCGCAACTTCGGCAGCGAAAAATGTCGAACGAGTTTTTCGCCCACAGTTTTTTGGTGCTCTTACCCTCACAGACGGGGCAGTATGTTATCGGGAAAAAATTATCTTCCATGGCGCCAGGATGCCTTCGTGGATTGTGTGCCCCGAAATTTTTGATTCTCCGCCGGTGCGATTGCGAAATACGATTGGAATTTCATGAAAACGCCCGCCCTGTTTCCAAAGGAGATATTTTAGCTCGATGAGAAATGCGTATCCCGATGCGTCAAAAACCGTAAGATCAATTTTCCTCAATAGAGTTGCGGGGATTGCATTAAACCCTCCGGTCGCGTCATCCACCGGTAACCGCGTAATGATTTTGATGTAGATGTTTGCTCCCGCACTCAATATTCTCCTCCAGAGTTCCCAGCCCACTGTTTTTCCTCCCGGTACATAGCGCGATCCGATAGCGACGTATCCTTTTCTGCAACTTTCAAGCAATATCGGCAGGTAATCGGGATGGTGGGAGAAGTCGGCATCCATCGTTACCACGGTTTCTAACGCGTCGTGCTGCGCGATTTCACGAAAAGCGTGAGCATACGCACGTCCCAAGCCCTCCTTTTTTTCTCGGGTCAGAAGATGCAGGCGCGGGAATTTCAGTTTGAGAGCTTCGACGATCGCGCCCGTCCCATCGGGAGAATTATCGTCAACAACCAAGATTGAAACGTGCGGAACTATCGCGAATATCGCATGGATCAACGTTTCAATATTCGCTCGTTCATTATAGGTTGGAAGAATAATCAGATCTTTTGTCATATGTGGAAGTTCTTATTTACTCCGTCCGCCGAATGCCTCGGGGCTTCTCTGCGATGACGTTTTATGCGGGCTTTTTAGCCGCAATCACATATTCGTCAATCACCTCCTGCTTCTGGTATCGGGGGAAGCGCGCTAAAGTTTTCTCCCATTCATCAGCGAATAATATCAGAAAATCCGGCCGGCCGTCATCCAACTCCCGGATTTCGTTTTGGCCCACCACTAAGTATTGTTTTACCTCAAGGTATTGGTAGTATGAAACGCCATTCGCAAACAATGCCACCTCCGGCACGTTATAAATAAAAACGCTTTTTGATTTGTCAAAATGCAGGAAATAATTTTCTAGCCCCTCGGTTCGATGTCTTGTAAAGTCCGCTACAATCCAGGAATGAGCACCCAAATAATATGATTGGCCGAGGACAAGGAGTACGAGAAATACGTACGTGGCGTATTGAAGGAATTTTGTACTGGATGGTATCCATCGGCCAAGTTCTATCGCCCAGGTATGTAGTAACCGCGGGAGATACAAAAACGCCATGACTTCAGCGAGGAAGAAGTAGCGGTACCATCCTTCGGTGCGCACATAGGCCGCGAGCACAAAAGTTGCAAAAAGAATCGCAACCAATTCCGCGATCTCAAATGGCTTTTTCCCCCGAGCCCAGCGAATACCGAAAGAAATCACCCAGGCTCCCCAAAGGACAAGCATGTAGATAGCTTTCCATTCTGTAAAAAATCTACGCACATTCCCTAAAATAATATGTAGCAGTGAGGCGGGGCTATACCCTGCGGGGTTTGAGTAAATCGAGAGCATTGAAGCGATCGAGTCTCCATTATCAAACTGTGTCACGACCCAAATGCCTACAGGAATTAGAAAGCAGATGAAAAAAGCGACTAATTTTTTTATCGAGCGTGTTTCCCTAGGCCAGCTCCATAAGTATGCTACGAATAGGGCAGGAAGAAGAAGCATAAAGATAGGCTTTGTGCTAACAGCAAGACCCGTTGCAAAGCCGGTGATTGCGATAGAGTAGGGCGAGGCAGTAAAATTCTGCTGGGCAATTTTCGACAATTGATAGAGTACAATCAATAGAAAAAAGAGGCCGGGGATTTCACCGAGGACGTTGCGGCCGTGGCCGAAGAGCGGGGCGAAACTTGCCATGACGGATGCGGCGAGAATTCCTCCCCATACGCCGTGCAAGCGCCGCGCCAGGATATAGAAAAGAGTCATGAATAGAAGTAAATAAATGACCGTGACAAAGCGGGCGACAAATAAATTCATTCCAAAATAATGGAATGCGAGGCCCACCGGATAAATGACTGGGTATCCGGTGCTCACAAACCCCGCGGAGACGAACTTCTCTGGCGCAATCTGAATCATGTATTTACCCTCTGCGGCGATGTTCATTGCGACTTGGGTCAAAATTCCCTCGTCGTACCAAGTTTTCGGGCTTTCTGTCAGTTTATAGAATGAAAACGCAAGAAAGATGCAAAGAAGCAATAGAAGAATTGGGTATTCATAATTTCTCTTCTTGTCGGTTTCGATTTGCTCGGTTGGCAAAACTCTTTCAACTAGGAAGTTTTTACTCATGGATTTATTTTATACTATTTTGTTCTCATCACATATTTGGAGATGGTTACAACCCCTCTCCTACCACAATCGGCGAATTTCGGCTACGGCCGCCTTCTAGTAACTCATCATGTGGCTTGTCACACGCTCTTTCCTTGGTACACCGCGCGCATTCGGACTCGTGGTATGTGGGGATTTTTAGAATAGGCCATACACATACATTTACATTGTGAGCCCCAGGTGTTTCCAAGCCATTGAACCGTAACGGCGGGTTGATTGGCTGCGATACTTATGGTATTTCCTAGATAGAGGCGCGAAGTAGATCTTCATCAATAAGGAGGTGAGTCTGAATGTCGCAAAGCCGCGCGATCCGCCAGATGAGCGTCATTGCGGGAATTGTGCTCTCTGTTCCCAACATAGACCGGCTACACGTCACTTAAGCGACAAGGTGGTTGTGCGCGGTCTGTCATCGGCGCGAGCACCGCGAGTGCTGCTACATTTGCGGGCGCACCAGGCGAGTCGCGATCCGCATAGAGGAAGGGCCAGTATGCCCGGCCTGCTACAGGCGTCTTTTTCTCGTCGAGCCATGCAGTCGTTGCACAAGAACTCGTCCGGTGAAGCGGCGCATTCGCGGAAAGCCGGTTTGCGTTACGTGTTGCGCGCGAGAGCGCTATCACGATCGGTCTTATTACCGGCGTTGTGCCGTCTGCAAGCGCAACAAACCTGTCGCGGGGTATACGGAGGAGGGAAAACCATTCTGCGGGCGCTGTAAATCCCGCACGTGGGTGCTGAAGTTGCAGCACGTTCGTCGCCTTGTATCATTTCGGCGTGCCGCTTCTTGACTTGAAGTTCGGCGCCGTTCCGACCATGGGGCGTCCCGAGTTTCATCGGGCGCCCCCTTTTTCTTTTGCTGACTCATCAGAATTCAGCAAGCTTGATTTTATTAAGGACATTTTGCTAGAGTGGGCGAAATATTCATATGGACTTTCGTGAACTAAAAAACTGGATAACGGACGCCAATGAGCGCCTATTAATCGTCGAAGATGGCGAGCCTGTGGCTGTTGTCATGAGCTTCGAGGCGTATCGCGCGCTTAAGGGACATAAGGCGGGGATTACCTTATCAGCCAGCCATCCCATGTCTCATGGCGATGAGCCTTTGATAAGAGCGAACGCTGAACTTGAAGCCGAGCGTGTGCGGGCGCAACAGGAGCTGGCGACGAAAATGGCGATGGACACTGACGCCTTAGAGACTCCTCGCCGAACGATGCGCGATCCCGCCGAGATTCGGCTCGAGGACCTCCCCTTGTGATAAAGGGATAAGGGACAAGAAGCAAGGGGCAAGGGACAAGTGATAAGAGACAAGGGGTAGGGGTGGGGGGCCTAAACTCTCCAAGCCTTTTTGCGTGTTGTTTGCGGTATGTTGCTTTGCAAGCTGCGCTATTGACACAGTGTGCGAAGTATTTTAATATTCTTGCGCCTGGCTGGCGTCTCATAGTTTGTCGTTTTTCTCCGCAAGGGGTTGGAGGACGAGGATGGATGTGCTGGTCGGGCGCCTTATAAAACTTGTGGCGGGAGGAGACGAAGGTGCAGATGCTAGTCCTTAGGTTGGCGTAGCCGAACGTGTCTCCTCCCCGCCATTTTGCCCCGCCACGCGTTCATCATCTTGTCGAAAGACGATCGTGAAAATGCGTGGCGGAGTTCTTTGATACTGCGGGGCTGGCGCGACGCCTTTCGTGTTCCAAAGGGAACGTACAGTAGCGTGCGCCGGCGCCGCGCCATTGCGAAAGCGGTGGCGCGGTTAAAAACAATCTGGGGTTTGCCACGAAGATTCGGTTGTCCTTACGGACGTTGTTCACGATGTGACAAACTCCAGTACTTCTTTTCGACTTGCGCGAACTGGTCCCTGTCTGAAAAGACGAGGAAGGAGGTTGCGCAGGCTTGAGTGTCTGACGTGACTAGCCGTGCTCGCAGGAGCGAGGAGCCGATTGTCAGGCGCTCTCGGATTTTACATGTCCGCTTGGCTGCCGTTTGGCGAGTTTAGAGCGGACGATGCAGTGCACTGTCTCGGTTGGATTACACCGAGACGAAACCCAAACCAAGGAGGTTCGGGATGGCACGTTACATCGGAATCCGACACAGGGTGAAGAAGACCAAGGAAGGCGAGTCGCGGCCGACCATGATCGCGATCTCGGAGGAAGGCAATGTCCGCGCCCTCGAGCTCGCGACAGAGACGGACGAGCTCGACTTCATGCTGGGGAGCTTCCCCACGGGTTGGCGCAAGGCCGCCGAGGGAGAGGACCTCTCGCATTTTCTCCCGCGCCATCGGCAGGAGCTGAAAGAGCGCGGAGCGAAGGAGAAGAACACTCGAGTCCCTACCGGCTTCGATGGATTGAAGCCGGGGGATATAGTTGCCACGGCTCTTGGCGGGTCGGGCGACCGGCTTGCTTACGCCATGTCGCGTCGGTCAGAGGAGATTGGCGCGACGGTCATGCGGATTCCTCCTTTTCGACTCTTGGCGCTTCGCGGGGAGCAGTCGAAGGATGATGATCACATTCTGCTGGCCGGCGTGGCCGAGAACCATCAGGAGCTCTGCTACGTCGTGGGGCCGCGCGATCGCGATCTCATCGCGGTCTCCGAGTCCTATCGGGCTCGGCGTGACGCCCAGCGGGCGCGGATCGCCTGCGAACAGCGGCTACTGCAACGCGCCATCGGCGAGATTTTCCTCTCACAGGAGGGGCGTTACCCCGAGGGCGAGATCGAAGAGGTTTACAACAAGATGAAGGCGAGTGATGAGATTCTCGCCAATCTCGAGCGCGAGGAGGCGAGGCGCGAGGCGGAGCTGAAAAAGGCGGTCGCCAAGCTCGATGTCTGGAATCTGATTCTGAAGCAGGTCGAGGGGTGCGGCGAGGTCTTGGCAGCGGGAATCATCACGCCGATCGCCGACATCCGCCGGTTCGCGACTGACGCGAAGCTGAAGGCATTCGCCGGGGTGCACGTCATGCGCGACGGCCGGTTCCCGCGCCGGCGCGGTGGCGAGGTTTCCAACTGGAGTCCCCAGCTCCGGCAGGCTCTCTACCTTCTCGGTACGCAGTTCAACTACCGCGCCGAGTCGGCTTGGGGGCTGAAGCTTCGCGAGTACAAGCTGAAGCTTCGCGGGAAGCACCCCGAGGTGGTCACGGTCAACGGGAAGAAGCGTTACACCAACGGCCACATCCACAAGATGGCCACGTGGCGCACGATCACCAAGTTCGTGGAGTGGCTTCACCGCGAGTGGAGCCGGGTGGAGCTGGCGCAGGCGAAGGTCGCCGAGTAGCCAAAGATAGCGGGGCGAGATGTCGATTGCTCCTCGGAGCGATTTTACATGTGCCCCGCGAACATCCACTGGCGCGCCGTCAGGCGCGCCAGTGGATGCGGCAGTTCTTTCGAAAAAATAAATATGGGGCGGACGTACGGAGGGGTGCCTTCGTAGGCGATTGTGTGTGTGTCTGTCCCACACCGCGGGTTGGGCGACTGGGCAACTGTCCCAAAGGACGATGAAGTCCATGCCCAACTCGCTCTCTTCAGTGATCTTGCATCTTGCGAGGTTAGCGAAGAGGGCGCGTGTTGACGAATGTCTTGTGTTTAGACGTTGATAAGATTGCGCCTTCACTCCCCACCGCAAACGCGGTT
>Ga0209542_10004622_pt1 | contig 28121 bp, 37 predicted proteins | sample RifCSPhighO2_01_FD_184028 | JGI IMG/M metagenome (GOLD analysis project Ga0209542, IMG submission 184028) | Soil microbial communities from Rifle, Colorado - Rifle CSP2_plank highO2_0.1 (SPAdes) (version 2) | ecosystem: Environmental > Terrestrial > Deep subsurface > Rock core/Sediment ...
GGCGTTTCTCTCCAAGAATAATAAGCTTTTTCAGCTGCATTAACTGCTTTTTCAACATCCTGGGAATTACAACTCTGAAAATATCCTAAAATTTTTTCATTAGATGGGTTTAAGCTAGAAAATGTTTTTCCTGTAACTGAATTAATCCACTTTCCATCTATAAAAATACCATAATTTTTCAAGATATCACCTTCACTTTACCAATATGTTCAAGATATATAAAAGTTATGTTTAAGAAGAATCCCCAGTAATTAATTCCTTAAATTCATAAAATAATCTTAAAACAAATTCCAAAACAGCAAATAAAATTAAAAATCTAAAGATTAAGGGAATAAATGTTGGTAATTCATTAAATCTATTGATAACATCGCTCATAGAAAATATTTTTGGATCTATTACAAATAAAGCTAGTAAGGTTAAGGGAACAACTCTAGCAATTTCTTTAGATAGTTCTTCATTGTAATAAGAAGATATTCTTATTGCTCCAATTAAAGTTATGCCAATTATTAAAATTTCATAAACTGATTGTGACTTTGATAATATGAATAAGAAGAACAACATGAAAATAAACCATACGGCGGACACAAATGGAGTCATTATAAGATATTTCAAGAAATATGAGATTAAATCTGAAAGTTTTTTAAGGGGAGAGTCTCCATCAAATTTATATAAATCAAATTTAATTATATCTCTTCTAGATAAATGTGCATAAAACTTCCATACAAAGATAGAGTAAATAACAATTCCAATAGTATAAACCAAAACTGCATAAATATCCTTTTCATAGCCAATAAATATAGTATCTAAAAAACTGTTTAAGCTCATAATGCTTGAGAATTTTAACAAATTATAAATTTATCTATATATTTTAGAGTGGTAAATTTATTTTACCAATCTCAATAAAATAGCCTTTTGCATATGCAGTCTATTCTCTACCTGATCAAAAACAACACTATGCTTTCCATCAATAACATCTTTAGAAACTTCCTCGCCCCTTGTAGCTGGAAGACAATGCATGAAAATAAAATCTTTTTTAGCATAACTTATAACTTTTTTATTTACTTGATATTTATTTAATATTTTAACGCGTTTTCTATATTGTGATTTTGGAATTCTATAAGACATCCAACTGTCGGTGTATAAAACGTCAGAATTTTCAGCAGCTTTTTTAATATTTTGTGTAATTAAAATATTTGTTTTTAATTTTTTAGCATTTTTTAATACAATTTCATTTGGCATAAATTCTTTTTTATTAGGGCAACAAATTGCAATTTTAATTCCAAATAGAGCGCATAAGTAAATTAAAGAATGAGTAACATTGTTATTTGAATCTCCAAAATATGCTAATTTATTTATTTTTTTCTTTTTCTCATAAATTGTTAACATATCACTTAAAATTTGGCATGGATGTTCCATAGATGTTAAACCGTTAATCACAGGAATTTTTGAATTTTTAGCGAATTTAACAAATTCTTCATGCTCATTCATCCTTATCATAACAACATCGCAATATCTTGAAACAACTTTTGCAACATCTGTAATGCTTTCCTTACCTTTTGCCCAAGGTGAGGTTTCCGAATGATAATCTATAACTTCTCCACCCATTTGGAACATTGCAGTATCAAATGACAATTCTGTTCGTAAAGAAGGAAGTGCAAAGAATGTTAATAGAATTTTTTTATATAATTTATTTTGATATTTTTTAGGATTTTTTTTAATGTCCTTAGCTAATTTAACCAAGTTTAAAATTTCTTTTTTGTTTAAATCTAAAATTGAAATTAGATTTTTCATTTTAATACCTTATTAACTTCATTATAAACTTCTTTTAATTCTTTATCTAAGATATCATAATCTGCAGTATAGATTGGTTTATTTGTTTTAATAAAATTCTTTAAATTAGAAGGACTTCCATCGATTACAATGTCACATTTAGCTTTATTAATTGTTTCTTGTAATTCTAAAATTTGTTTTTTACTATAACCCATTGCAGGAAGAACTTTTTTTAAATGTGCGAATTTTTTGTAAAGTTGTTTAATGCTTCCAACAGCATATTTCTCAGCATCAATAATTTTAAGTTTATATTTTTCCGCAATATAATCTGCAACCCCATATTTCATTCCGCCATGAGTTAATGTTGGACCATCTCCAATTAATAATGCAGTTTTACCTTTAATTTCTTCTGGATTTTCAACTACAATCACAGGAGTAATCTCAATTACTTTTGCTTTTTTATTAAAAAGTTTGATATTATCTTTAACAATTTCAACATTTTTTTGTGTTGTTCCAGACATTTTATGGATTAAAATGATGTCTGCCATCCTTAAATTAACTTGTCCGGGATAATAGCTTATTTCATGTCCTGCCCTCCTAGGATCAACTAAAACAATGTTTATGTCTGGCTTAATAAAACTTAGATCATTATTCCCGCCATCCCAAATTATAACATCTGCTTCTTTTTCAGCTTCATTAAGAATTTTTTCATAGTCAACTCCAGCAAATATAGGAATTTTGTTATTAATGTACTGTTCATATTCTTCTCTTTCTTCAATTGTCGCTTTATATTTATTTAAATCTTCTTCAGTATAAAATTTTTCAACTTCTTCTTTTAACAAATTGCCATAGGGCATCGGGTGTCTCAAGTTTATTACTTTATAACAATTATTTTTTAAGTACATTGCAATTCTCTTAGAAATTTTTGATTTACCACAACCTGTTCTTACAGCTGTTACACTTATTACAGGTTTTTTTGATTTTAGATAAGTTGAATTAGTTCCAAGTAAAGCAAAATTCGCTCCTGAGCTTAAAACAATTGAGGCTTTATCTAATACTTCTTGTGCACTTAAATCGGAGTAAGATAAGTAAACATAATCAACTTTGTATTTTTTAATTAACTCTGGAAGCTTTTCTTCTGGATAAAATAAGATATTCTTCCTATATAATTTTCCTGCTAATTCTTTAGGAAAACTTCTTTTTTCTATTCCAGGAATTTGAGCTTGTGTAAAGCAAACAACATTAAATTCAGGATTGTCTTTAAAGTAAATTAAAAAATTGAAGTAATCGCGACCCGCTGCCCCGATGATTATTACGTTTTTTTTCATTTTACCCCAATTAATCTATTTAAAGGATTCATTTTACCTCTTTTACTTCACAATATGTGTTCCTGCTTTATTATTTAAAGCTTTCATTGCATTCTCTGGCGAAGTTATAATTGCTTTTTTCCCACCGTTTTTAATAAAATTTATAGCAGCTTGCAACTTTGGCTTGATATTTCCTTCTTGAAACTCTCCTATATTAATATAATGTTGTGCTTTTTTAATTGTTAATTTTTTTAAGGCAATTTGGTTTTTCTTCATATAATTTTCATAAATATAAGGAGTTCCAGTTAAAATTAATAATAATTCTGCGTTGATAGAATTGGCCAATAATTGAGAAGCATAATCCTTGTCAATAACAGCTTCTATTCCAATTAATTTTCCTTTATCTTGGTAAACAGGAATACCTCCGCCACCAGCTGCTATAACAATAACCTTATCATTAACTAATTTTTTAATGACATTAATTTCAATTATTTTTTTAGGCAGAGGACTTGGAACAACTCTTCTATAACCTCTGTGAGCATCATTAACAATTTTAAAGCGTTTTTTTATTAAAGCTTGTGCTTGTTTTTTTGTGTAAAATGATCCAATTGGTTTTGTTGGTTTTAAAAACGCAGGATCGTTTTTATCAATTAGAACTTGTGTTATTATATTTGTTATTGGATGATTTATTTTATGTTCTCTTAAAATATTTCTCAATTGTTCCTCGAATAAATATCCAATTAAAGCTTGAGATTCTGCACCTAAAACATCCAAAGGCATTGCAGGAATTTGTTTCCTAGCAATTTCATTTTGCAGTAAAAGGTATCCTATTTCAGATCCATTTCCATGCGTTATTAAAATAGTATTGTTCTTAATTATTGGAACAATGTTTTTACAAGTTTTTTTGATGTTATTTATTAAAGTAAAGTAATCTTGTTTCTCTCCTTTTTTAAGAATTGCGTTTCCTCCAAGGGCAATAACAATTTTCATGTTTCCTCTTTTTTAATATTTAGAAAATCGTTTGCATTTAAAATCTTTACCTTTTTGAATTTTTTCAACTTTAAAAGATGTTCATCCCCACTTATTATAAAACCGGCCTTTCCTGTAATTGCTGAAGTAACGATTATATTATCATCCGGATCCTCTTTTACTACCTCAACAATTTTATCAAGCTTAATTAAAGTAGAGACTTCTAAAAGAATATTAATAAAACTAGATTTTTGTTCATTACTAAAATCGAATTTTGGATAATCTAAAACCTTAATTATTTCCGCCAACTGTTTATCTGAAATAATCAGTTCAATCTCCCCATTTAATATCCTTTCAAAGATTAAGTTAGGATTACCTCTCCAACCTAAAGCAGAAACTAAAATATTTGTATCTAAAACTACTTTCTCCTTGCCCATTTAATCGCCTCTTTCAATTCCTCTTTTTTTAAACCTTTTTTCTGAAATTGCTTTTGAATCTCTTTAGAAATTTTACTAAACTCTGCTTTTAGATCTGGTATTTTAATCCTTTTAAATAAAATTCCTTCCTTTATCTGAAAAGGCATAAATCTATCTCCAGACTTAAAACCTTCTTTCTCCCTGATTTCTTGCGGCACAACAAGCTGTCCTTTAGGCGACATTTTTACAAGTTCATTTTCTGTCATTTTTACCTCCTAGTTTAACTATTTAACTATAAAACTGTTTAACTTATAAACTTTTCCATTTTTGCAATTTTCCATATGCTATAAAATAAATCATAAATAATTTTAGATAATTGTTTTCAATTAATCAAACTAAAAGGATCATCTTTATTTTAAAATTTAATTTTTGGCGGATCTTTTAACAATAACTCGAGTAATTTTATAGCATTATTCATATCATTTCTATTGACTATTCCGATTGTAGAATGTAAATTTCTAACAGGAACGGTTATGGCAGTTGCCGGAACACCTTCTTTTGAAATGGCAATGCTCAAAGCATCTGTTGTCCCAAAATCACTAACATCTAGCTGCAACGGCATTTTATTTTTCTTAGTTAACTTCATTATCCAGCTGTTAATAACATGGTCTCCAATCATCTCAGCATCCTTAATTGTTATACAAGGACCTCCTCCAAGCTTTATTGTGCAGTCGGGAGTAAAATCATCTGAATTAGTAACATCAACTGCAATGGCCCAATCAGGATCTATTTTATAAGCAGAAGTCTTAGCCCCATATAATCCAACTTCTTCCTGAACTGTAAAAACAAAATAAATTTCTTCTTTTATTTTCTTTAATCTTTTGGCTAATTCAATTAAGATATAGCATCCAACTCTGTCATCTAATGCTTTTCCAGAAATCAAATCTTTAGTTCCTAACTTAATTGCTTTCCTTTTAAAATAAATATAATCTCCCGTCTTAACCCCTATCTTTATTAAATCATTTTTTGATAATCCTGTATCAACAAAAAGTTCATTTAATCTCGGCTTATTTTCAATATCAAAAGCATTGCTCATATTATCCATTGTTATAACACCATAAACCAATCCTTTAACAGTATCAACAGAAACTCTTTGTCCAATCAAAGATAATGGGTCCATTCCACCTAAAGTTGAGAAGTAAACTCTTCCAAGTGGATCTATATTTTTAACAATTAGTCCAATTTCATCCATATGTGCTGCAAGCATTACTCTTGGACGTTTTCCTTTTTTATGGGCTATAATATTTCCAGATTTATCCACATGAAGTTCATTAACGTGTTTTTTAATCTCTTTAATGATGATTTTTCTAATAATACCTTCACTTCCAGAAACACCAAATGCGTTGATTAACTGCTCAAGTAAATCCATTACCTCACCTCTAAACTAAGAAATAAAAGGAGTATATAAATTTATTTAATCCTTGTTTAAAAAGAAAACTTTTAAAAGTTTTTCTTTTATAATTTAAGTATGACAATACCACTTAAAGCATATAAAGAGGATTTATATTACTCATTTTATGATACCCATGGTGAGAACCCAAAATATTATGAAGGGAATAAAAAATTTCTTCAAAGTAGGTTGGGGGGAGATAGAAGGATAGAGAAAAGAAGACCAGGCATACGAGAAGCACTTGTTTTGTATAATGGATTTTTTACTAAATTTTATCAAGAACATAATGGGGAAATCGTTGAAGAAATTTTTTTAGAGAAGTTTGTTGAGTTTATGGGAAAGATAAGTACTAAAAAGATTAACCTTTCCATAGTTCATAATAAAAAAGATGAAATGCCTCATGGTCGCGGATCAATTACTGGGGCAATTAAAGAAAATAGAGAGGTACTAAAAATTGGTGATAAAGACCCCCACAATTATGAAATAGAAATTATGGATTTGGTGCACAAAAGTGATTTTGAAAAAATAGTTACTTTATCTCACGAACTTGTACATTTAGTAGAAAGTGAATTTGAAGATTTCAAAGAAAAATCACATTTATTTATTTAATCCCAAGAATTTTTTTAAAGGATTCAACATTATATCCTATAATTATTTTTCCATCAATGTCAATAACTGGAACACCCATTTGCCCGCTTTTCTTAATCATTTCTTGAGCTGCCTTATGATCTTGATCTACCCAAATGTTTGTAAATTTAATTTTATGCCCTTTAAAATATTCTTCAGTTTTATGACACCAAATACACGTGCGAGTTCTATAAAGTAAAATTTTATGTTCTTTATTCATCTTAATCACCAATAAAAAAATTTATTTTTTTACCTTATTTAAATCTTGTGCTTAACCACATTTAAGAGTATTTCAATAATAAAAAAAGAGAAGGAAAAAATTATTGTACAATAATCTTTCCAGATGATCCTGGGAAATTTAGATGGTCATGATATCCCCATTCACCAGCTTCATTAAATGTAAAACTCCATAATTCTCCTGTTTTTAATCCACGACAGGCATCAAAGATTTTAGATTGTTCGCTAGTTCCACATTTTTCTATACCACTTCCAGGATAAACAGTATGTGTTGGATGTTTCGCTGAAGCAGGCCAACTTTCTTTACTATTTTCATTTACCCATTTTACAGTATCGCCTTTCTTAATGGTTAATTCTTTTGGTAAAAAACCATCGGAGGTTACTTTAACTGTATATGTTGTTGGGTTGCTTGTTGTACTTCCTTGATCTTCATTATTAGTAGCTGTATTTCCAGTAGTTCCTTGTGTAGCTGTATCTTGAGTAGATTTACATCCAGCTAAAACTAATATCCCAAGTAAAAACATTAAAATTACGATTTTTTTCATTTTTTACCCCCTGTTTTTTATTGTAAAAATTAAGATCTTTATAAACTTTGCTTTTAGGATAAGATTTAGGACGGAGCCTTTTTAGATTTATTTCTCAGGTAGGCCTAAAAATTTTGCACGCACCCCGAGAGCAGAGCTCGAGCCATTAGGGTTCCCGTCGCAACCAAGGCCAGCCCTGACCGAACTGGCATAGAACCAAGCGACAGTTTCACCTCTTGGATAAAAATAATAAACTTCTTTCCCTTCTAATGTGGTAAAAATCTTATGATCATCAAAATATTTAAAACTTGTAAAACCATCTTTCATTAAAGGTTGTATTTCATAAACTTTTGTTGCTTTAATAGTTCCATTCTTAACCCTATGATCTGCTTCCTTATACCATTGACCATTTAGATTAAAGAAATAAGCATCTAAATTCTCACCTCTCCAAGGCTCCCTAACCCCAGTAATTTCATCTAAAACTCTTTTCTTTTCACTTGTTCCGATTAAACGATTATTTCCGTTATACATTCTTTTCCTAGAATCTAAATCTTTAATCAAAGAAATTAAATCAGAGTCTGTTGTCATAGCTGCATCAATCTTATTTAGATCAAGAATTTGTTCTGTCCAATTTTTTCCTTGTAAAGTTTTATCTCTGCCTAACCAAAAATCAGAATCTTTATTCTCTCTTAAAATTAATTGGGATCTTTCCATTTTAACCCAATAAAGCAATTAAAACTGGATTTATAAATCTTTCTCTTCATTACCACTTAAAAATTACAATAGGTTAAAATAATAATCTTTATAAACCCAATTTTCTAAATAATACATGAAAGAGAAGGAAGAAAACGCTTCTTTCTATAAATAAGATATTATGAAGCCAATATTATCAAGCTTACGCGAAAATAATAGATATATAAAATTTCAGATTGATGCCAAAAAACATCTTAATCAAAAAGATGCTGAAAAAAGCCTGCAAGAAAGCTTTTTAGATTTTCTTGGAGAGCTCGAACTTGCAAAAAGTTCATTTAAATTAGTCAATTTGAAAGATAACAAAGGGATAATAAAAGTAAACGCAAAATATGCCAATAAATTAAGGGCAATGTTGACAATGATACAAGAAATAAACAACGAAAAAGTGAATGTAAAGAGTTTAAAAACTTCAGGTTTAATAAACAAGGTAAAGGAGGATTAAGATGGAAGCAATGCAACATCAAATGATGGGTTATGATAGAACTTCTACAATGTTCAGTCCAGATGGAAGATTATTGCAAGTTGAATATGCTAAAAAAACAGTAAAGCAGGGCAGCACAACAATAGGAATAGTTTGCAAAGATGGGGTAGTTTTAGTTGCTGATAAAAGAATTACAGAATCTTTAGTTGTTCCAAGTTCTGTGGAGAAAGTTTTTCAAATAGATGACCATATTGGAGCCACTGCATCTGGAATATTAAGTGATGGAAGAATTTTAATTGACAGGGCAAGATTATTAGCACAACAACACAGAGTAACTTATGATGAACCAGTAGACACTGCATCTTTAGTAAGGGATATTTGTGATTTAAAACAACAATTTACACAATTTGGAGGAGCAAGACCATTTGGAGTTTCGATTTTATTCGCAGGGATAAATTCAGAACCAGAATTATTTTTAACAGACCCAACTGGAATTTATTTCCAATATAAAGCAACTGCAATTGGAGAGGCTGAAAACGAGATTAAAGAAATCCTAGTTAAAGAATATAAAGAAACAATGAGCATAGATGATGCAATAACATTATCAATAAGGGCACTAAAAAAAGTTCTTGGAAAAGAATTTGACATTAAAAGAATAGACTGTGCTTATATTAGATTAGATGATAAGAAATTCAAAAGAATGGAGATGAAAAATCTACAAAAATTAGCAAAATGACATCAATAGATAAAGCAGTTACTGCTAAATTAAGCAAACAGGGATTGAACTTCGAAATCTTAGTTGATTGCGAAAAAGCAATTGAATTAAAACAAGGAGCAAATATAGATGTAAATGACATTGTTGCTTCCGGTTTAAGTATTTTTAAGGATGTTAAGAAAGGAGAACACGCTTCTGATGCTGATTTAAAAAGAATATTTAACACAGACAATAAACAAGAGATAATTAAAAAAATAATTAAAGATGGAGAGGTTCAATTAACAAAAGAATACAGAGATAAGATAAGGGAAGAGAAAAGGTTAAAAATAATTAATTTAATTCATAGAAACTCAATAAACCCAACAAATAATCTTCCTCATCCAGCTCAAAGAATAGAAGCTGCAATGGAAGAAGCAAAAGTCAAAATAGATGAATTTAAAAAAGCAGAGGATCAAGTAAAAGAAATTGTTGATAAAATAAAGGTTATTTTACCAATAAGATTTGAGATACGCGAATTACAGATTAGAATTCCTGCTCAATTTGCTGGAAAATCTTATTCGACATTAAAACAATACGGAACAATTTTGAAAGATGAATGGCAAAATGACGGAAGTTTATTAACTTTGTTGGAAATACCAGCAGGGTTACAAACAGAGTTGTTCGATAGATTAAATTCATTAACACACGGAGAAGTTGAAAGCAAAATAATACACGTAAAATGACATCAGAAATATTAATTAAAGACAAAGAAATTGTAGTACCGGGGCAGGAACTAGCTAGGGGAATGGATTACTTGCCAACACAAGGTGCATTTAGAGAAGGTGAGCTAATATTATCACATTATCTTGGAATAGCAAGTGTAAATGGCAGATTCTTAAAAGTAATTCCTTTAAATGGAAGATATATTCCAAAAGTTGACGATACTATAATAGGAAAAGTGATTGATATAGGATTTTATGGATGGATGCTTGATATAAGATGTGCATACAGGGCAGTTTTATCATTAAGGGAAACTTCATCATTTATTGAAAAAAGCGAGGATTTAACAAAATATTATGATCATGGTGATTTAATTGTTGCCAAGATAAGCAAGGTTACAAAACAAAATGCTGTTGATGTTACAACCAAGGGGCCAGGACTAAAAAAATTAATTGGTGGAAAAATACTAGAAGTTACTCCAAGTAAAGTTCCAAGAATGATTGGAAAACAAGGAAGCATGATTAGCATGATAAAAGAAGCAACTGGCTGCAATGTTATTATAGGACAGAATGGAAGAGTGTGGATTAAAGGAGAAAGTTCAGATAAAGAAAATTTAGTAAGCGATATCATATTAAAAATTGACCAAGAATCTCATATTGATGGGTTAACTGATAAGATAAAGAAAATGCTGGAGAGTAAAAAATGACTTCTGAAAAAAGATTAGATGGAAGAAAAGCAGACGAGATGAGAGAAATAGAAGCAAAAGTCGGGATTATAAAAAGGGCAGATGGCTCAGCATATTTCAGGATTGGAGATACAATAGCAATAGCCGCTGTTTATGGTCCTCGTGAATTATTTCCAAGATTTTTACAAAATCCAGAAACAGGAATTTTAAGATGCAATTATGATATGACAACTTTCTCAGTAACCGAAAGAAAACGTCCAGGTCCAAATAGAAGAGGCGTTGAAATTTCCCTAGTTACAGAAAAATCATTACTTCCAGCTGTTGATTTAAGCCAATTTCCAAATGCAGTTGTAGATGTTTTTGTTGAAATAATTCAGGCAAATTCCGGAACAAGATGTGCTGGAATCTCAGCTGCTTCATTGGCATTAGCTCATGCAGGAGTTCCAATGAAAGATATGGTTGCTGCAATTTCAGTAGGAAAAATTAATGGAAAGGTTTATGTTGATTTAACTAAAGATGAAGAAGATGAGGAAGATGCCACAGACATTCCTGTTGCATTCACAGCCCGCGGTAAAAAATTAACATTATTGCAATTAGATGGAAACGTATCAAAGAAAGAATTGCAAGAAGCATTAAAATTAGGCAAAGCAAGCTGCGAGAAGATAAACAAGATACAATACAAAGCCCTAAAGGATTACTATAAAAATGAATAACGATTACATAACATCATTGCTTAAAGAAGATAAGAGAATAGATGGAAGAAAACTAGATGATCACAGAGAGATAAAAATAGAATATAATGTAAGCAAGAACGCTGAAGGAAGTGCAAGATGCAAACTCGGAGAAACAGAAGTTATTGCTGGTGTTAAGATGTCAATTGGCGAACCTTACCCAGATTCTCAAGATGAGGGAGTAATAATAGTTACAGCTGAATTAATACCTTTAGCAAATCCTGAATTTGAGTTAGGTCCTCCAAATTCATGGGCAACTGAATTAGCAAGAGTTGTTGATAGGGGAATAAGAGAAAGCAATATGATTGATTTCAAGAGTTTATGCATAAAAGAAGGAGAGAAAGTTTGGATGTTGTTTTTAGATATTTATCCGATAAATGATGATGGTAATTTAATTGATGCTAGTGTCTTGGCTGCATTAGCTGCTCTAAAATCTGCAAGGTTTCCAAAAATAGAAGATGATAAAGTTGTTTTTGGAGAATTTACAAATGAAAAATTAAAATTATCCAAACTTCCAATAACATTTACATTTGGAAAAATCGGAGATACGATAATGCTTGATCCAAACTCAAAAGAAGAAAGTGTCTTGGATTCAAGATTAAGTGTTTCTGTATTTGATGGAAACATACATGCAATGCAAAAAGGCGGAAATAAAGAGATATCGATTGAGGATGTTGAGAAAATTGTTGACATTGCAATAAAAAAAGAAAAGGAAGTAAGGAGTTTATTAAAATGAACCCGGATATTTTTACAAAATACGAAAAGGCAAGGATAATCGGAGCAAGAGCATTACAGTTGTCAATGGGCGCTCCTTTGTTGATTAATTTAAAAGAAGAAACTTTAGAAGAGATAAAATTCAATCCAATTGCAATAGCAAGAATGGAATTTGATAAAGGAATTTTACCAATAACAATCAAAAGACCTTTGCCAGTTAAACATTAATTTTAAAATAACCTTCGTTTTCAAATTTTTTATATAATTCTTTAGCTTCATCAGTTAGTAAATAAACAATCCCACCGCCAATTTGTTTTTCCTCAACTAATCCAGATTTCTCCATTAACCTAACATACGAGTACCATGGTTCAACACCATGCTTTTCTTCAACACATGTTTTAATTTTTTTAATAATATCTTCGACTACATCATCTAGTCCAAAACTAATTTGTATACTGGATCTTAAATCTTCATATAATTTCATGTTCTCAGATGAATGATAAAACAAAGGTACTAAAGTTTTGCTTTCTCTTATTCTTGTTAGATCAATTCTTCCCATTAAATTAATAGTTTAGAAAGATATAAAAGTTTAATGTTTCACGTTTAACAAATAAGAATATTTCTTTGAGAAGTATCTAAATAAAATTGGGCTGATTAAGGTTGTGAAAAACGCCATGAAAACCATTGCAGAGAATATTTCTGGGTTAAACAATCCTGCAGTTAATGCTATAGCTGATATAACTAATTCTAAATCTCCTCTTGGACTAGAACCAAATCCAACAATCAATCCTTCTCTAAAACTTCCTTTACTTAAGATAACCCCTAAAATACTTCCGCCAAGCGTTCCAAGGAATGCTATTAAAAAGAAAGTTAAGCTTAATCCTAAATTATTAAAGATAGAACTTAAATCTGTCTTTAACCCAGACACAACAAAAAATATTGGGACTAAAAATCCAAATGAGATAGTGTGAATTGATTTTGCCATGTTATGTTCTTCCCAAGGATGTTTTTCCTTGCCTGTTAACAAAATTTGTCTTATAACAATCCCTGCGAACAAAGCTCCAACAAATAAACCCAATCCAAGTAAATTAGATAAAACAGCTGTTATCATAGCAATCATAAGAGCTCCGCCAAACAAGCTTGTATCTGATTCATTTCTTTCAAAGAAACGAAGCAGTCTTGGAAATATTGCAAACCTCAATAAGAATAGTGCAGTAACAAAGATAATAACATTTACTAATGCAATAGAAATACCGTAAACAGCCCCACCTAGATTAATTACAGCAAGTATCCCGCTTACAATAACTAATTCAAAAACATCGCTAGATGCTCCGCTTGTTATTATTAAATTTCCAATTTTTGTTTTTAAATAACCCAGTTCATCTAGTAAGTTAATTGAGATAACTTGAGAGGTAGCTGATAATACCACTCCAATAATTAAGCTTGTAATCACATCAAAACCAAAGATAAATTTTGATATTAAAAATCCAAACAGTAATGGCAACAAAGATTTAAATAAAGTTACCAGGGCAGATTCTTTTATGTTCTTCTTAAAATCTTTTAAGTTAATGTTTAATCCCACGAAAAAAAACAATAAAACAATTCCTATTTCAGCCAAGGAATTTACCGTTGTTAGAATTTCTGTATTAAATAAATAATCCTTAATTAAAGGATATCCTAATAGTATTCCAACAAATAGATGCCCAAGCATTCTTGGCAATCTAATTAATTTGCAAAATTCTCCAAAAAGAAAAGCTATCCCTAATATAATGATAATTGAAATTAATAATTCTGCCAATATAACACCTCTTTTATGATTTAAAGGTATTTTTAGAATATATAAAGATTATGAATTAAAGTTCTTGGGTCTCTAATGAAATTGTACTATCATAAAGATCATCAGGAATTTCTTCATGAACAAGACAATAAGGAACAACCTCAATATGATGCCTGATTAATCCAGAGATTACAAAAGAGCCGTCATCAACATGGTGTTTTACTTCAACTTCAACAATTTTGCTATTATCTATACTACATACAAAATGTGATTCTTCTCTCTTATAAGCAAAGTCATTTCCTTGCTTTCTTTCGTAATATATTTTGCAGGTATTGCAGGTTGCCCTTTCTGGAGTGTAAGATTGCCAAGGTTGTCCATTCTCCAATCTAAATTCTAAAGGTTCATCACAACATACAATATCCTTAGTTTTATCCATAAACATTAAAGAACAGCAAAATTTAAGAAGCTTATGGAGTGTATCTTAACATTGTTCTTGGATAAGGAATAGCGTCTTTTATGTTTTCTAAACCGCAAATCCATGCTATAACTCTTTCAACACCCATTCCAAAACCTGCATGAGGAACACTTCCGTATTTTCTTGTATCTAAATAAAATTTGTAGTTATCTGGGTTTTCTTTTTGTTCTTTTAATCTAGATATGATTTTTTTAGGATCTGGTTCTCTCTCGCTTCCACCAATAATTTCACCATAGCTTTCAGGAGCAATGAAATCACATCCAAATACAACCTTAGGATTTTTAGGATCTTCCTTCATGTAAAATGCCTTGACTATTTTTGGATAATGTGTTACAATAATGGGGGTATCATATAATAAAGATAATTTATCTTCTTCAATTGTTCTTAAATCCTTGCCCCAATCTACTTTAATCTTGCATTTATCCTTTAATAGCTTTAATGCATCTGTGTATGTAATTCTTGGAAAATCTTTTTTTAAGCTAGGTTCTAATTTTTTGATATCTCTTTCTAAAATTTTTAAATCTTCTTTGTTATTCTCAATAACTTCTTTAATAATATGTTTAATTAATTTTTCACCATGATCTTGAATATCTTTAAAGGATGCCCAAGCTTCTTCCATTTCAGCATGCCAATATTCTGTTAAATGTCTGGATGTTTTAGATTTTTCTGCTCTGAAACTTGGAGCAATACAATAAATTTTTTCTAAAGCAAATATTGCAGGTTCTGCATATAATTGCCATGTTTGTGCCAAAAATAATTTCTTACCAAAATAATTTAATTCAAATAAAGTACTTCCGCCTTCTGCTTGTGTGCTTTGGATAATTGGACTTTGAAATTCATAAAATTTGTTTTTTCTAAAGTAATCATGAGTTGCTCCAAATACTGTGCTTCTTATCTTTAATATGGAAGTTTGTTTTCTGCTTCTTAACCATAAATGTCTATTATCTAAAAGTAATTCTGGGCTTTGGTCTTTGTTTATTGGAAATACTTCTGCAAATTGTATAACATTTAATTTAGAAACTTGAATTTCATATCCTGTTGGAGCTCTTTTATCTTCTTTTAAATCACCTTCAATTTCTATAGAGCTTTCAATTAATATTTTATTTGCTTCATCCCATTCTTTTTTGCTTACTTTGTCTTGTTTAACTACAGTTTGAATAATGTTAGTTGAATCTCTTATTACAAGAAAAATCATATCTTTTTGTTTTCTTTCCCTATATACCCAACCATGTATTGAGACTCTTCCCTTGCCTTTTTTTAGTGCTTCTTCTACCGGAATAAACATAGAAATACGTTATTTGAGGATATTAAAAAGATTTTGGTTTAGAGAGAGTGGTTCGATGTGGGAGACACGCTTCACCATAATTTCTTTACACTATCTGGAAATGTATTAAGACAATGAAAATTTTCAATAGCATCTTCCCATAATTTTTCTGAATCCTCAATAAATTTTTTATGTTCTTTCTCAGAATCTTTAATTAGTGGTTTTTTTGCCAATTCCATCATAAAAGAATAAGTACGATATTTTTCTTGAAATACTAATAAATAATTTTGTGTTACTGTAATTAAATTATTTTTTTAAGATTAAATTCAAATTCTTTAAAAAGACCTGGCACCCCATCAATTTTCATTTTCTTAGTGCCAGATTCATCACTTTTATCATATAACATATTATTATTAGTCGCTCTTAATTGTTGACCTAGTTCATACCCAATCTTAACAGAATCAAAGATTTCTTCTAAAGAACTTATTTTTGGTATCCAAAAAATGACAAAAGTCCCAATATACATTTGTTCATTACCTTTAAAGAACCAATCTTTTCCCTGAATAGTGGGTTCTTCACCAGGACTAAAACCATAATCTACTGCCCAGGTCCAACCATAGTCGTTAGGATGAACCCCTAAAGAATAATCACCGTACATAGAATTAAACTTTTTATGAGATTCAACCTTTTGATGTACAATGTTCTTCTCAAGATTTTCTCAAGATTAGAAGAATCAGGTTGAAGAGATAATAATGCGCATAATGATAATGTTTTTGCAATCATAAATTTTGCAATCATAAAATTAGTAAAATAAATAATATTTTAAAGTTAACTATTTTTTCAACCAAATATTTATTCTGGTAGAAGATTATGAGTCCTATATATTTTATCTAAGAGAATTTGACTTTGCCTTAAAAAAGAGTTGTATGCATAAGTTCGGAAGTCTTCATTTTTACTTAAGTTATCAAAATTTTGTCTTGTAATTCTTTTTTGAAAATCAAGTATTTTTTCTATTGCTTCAGGAAAGATATACCTACGAGCAATTAACATATTGAGAAATAAATCACTAATTTCACCAAGAGACTTAGGATCCATATCTAAAGCATTTTCTCCTAATGCGTCACGTTGGGATAAAATAAATTCAGCATTTAATTCTTTAAAATTCCCAAATTTTATGGTTTTTCCCCCAACATCACCAAAATAGTTATCAAGACCTTTAGGTACAATTTCAGTAACTGTGACATATTGAAATCCATGAACTGATAATTCAGGCATGTAATCTTTTATCTTTGTGAACCATTCTTGGCTTTGGTTTATATGCCAGTCTACAACTCCTTCAAGTTTACTTTCAATACCTTGTTTTTCACGTATATGATAATTAATTGCATCTGATCTATATTTTCTTTCAATTGCAGCCATTAATATATTGGTCAACTCTTTAATAGTTTTATCATAATCTAAATGTGAGAATAATTGTGGGTGTTTTTTTTCAATCATTTTAAAGAATGTTTCATGACCATCACAGTGTCTAATCCACGGTATTAAGAAATCATATCCTGCTACTTGCTTTAATTCTTCAAGAACAGGAACTTCTTTTAAGTCTTTAAGAAATGAAATTGTTTTTTCATATTCCATTCTACCACCATTTATATAATTTATAGTTCCCATTGCACTTGGCGTATCTAAACAAAACTCTTCAAATAAAAAACTTTCTGGGGTATTTTTAAGCAATTCTGAAATCTGGGTTTTTCGTATTTTTATATGAATAGATGGAGCAAAATCCCTAATGATAATATCAAATTCTTTACCAGGAAACTCCTTTTTTAAATCAAATAAAGCTTGTTCAGTGACAGTGTGAATTTGAATGTCTATATCTTTCATAATAAATTAAAATACAGAAATATTTAACTATTTAACTATTTTTTTAGAATTTAAATATTATGGTGCTATTCTTTCTCGATCGCGAGGCCATAAAACTGCCTCCCTAATGTTATCTAATTTTAACAATGTCATTGTAAATCTTTCTAGTCCGATGGACCATCCACTATGCCTGCAAGCTCCCCAGCGAAACGCATTTACATAAAATTCAAAATTCTTAGGATTAAGCCCTTTATCTTTAAGTTGTTTTATTAATATTTCTGGAATATGAACACGTTGTCCACCAGAACTTATTTCTATTCCGCCATATAAAGCATCAAATCCCTTGCTTAACTTTTCATTTTTATCTAAACTCTTAGGCAAAATATAAAACGGCTTTATGCTTAAAGGCCAAGAATGTATAAAAACAATATCGTCTTTGAACATCTCACATAATTTCTTCTCAGATTCTGGATTAAAATCATCCCCATATTTTAATTTAGCTAATTTAATTGCTTCGTCATAACTTAAATATTTAGATTTAGGAATTTTTAACTTCAAATTTAATACACCAAGTTCTTTAGCACAATTTTTAATAACATTTCCAACTATAAAAGCAACACATTCTTCTAAATATTTCATGACTTCAAAATCGTCCGCAAAAGCAACTTCAATATCCATTTGCCTAGATTCATTCAAATGTCTTATTGTATTATGTTTTTCAGCTCTCCAAACAGGAGTTATTGTAAAAACCCTTTCTAGAGAAATTGCACATAATTGTTTATACAACTGAGGACTTTGGGCTAAATATGCTTTTTTCTCAAAATATTTTATTTCATATAGTTCAGTTCCACCTTCACTTGCACTTGCGATAATGCTTGGAGGTTGTATTTCAATGAAATTAAATTTTTTAAAAAATTCTCTAAAAGACATGCTTATTTCAGATTGAATCTTAAAAATAGACCTTATTCTTTTCTTTCTTAAATCTAAGCTTCTATAATCTAATCTAGTGCTTAAATCAGTTATAATACTTTTATCTTTTTCAAAAACTTGAATTGGTAGAGTTTCTGATTTATTTAATAAAGATAATTCAGAAACATCAACTTCTAAGTTATTAATTGTTAATTCCTGTGAAGTTAGCTTAGCTGGTTTAACCTTTCCCTTTATGCTCACAACATCTTCTAAACTTAGTTTCTCATTAAAACCTTTAACATTATTTTTAAGAACACATTGAATAATTCCAGTCATATCTCTTAATAACAAGAATTTAGCTTTTGGCAATTCCCTTATATCATGGATCCACCCTTCCAAGAACACCTCTTTATTACCTGAAATCTCATTAATCCAAGTTCTTTGCATAAAGTTTAACTAAAATTTAATTATTTAAAGCTTATTGTTTAGGGTATGCGGTATAAAAAGGTATTAAGCTTCTATCAAAAAACAATTTATAGTAAATAAATGTTGCTTCGTTAAGATTTCCATCTAAAGTCTTAACAAAAGTAAAAAAACGAGTTAGGTGTGTTAAAGCTACAATTCTTGGCTTATAAAAATTAAGTAATACAGATAAAGGATAATCATTATTTTTTACATCATAAATAACACTTGATAGTTTTCTAGACTGAAAATCATCCAGCTCATCAGAAAGCTCTTTGGTTTTTAATTTTAGTTTATCTAAGTCTCTTAGTTCTAGAGATTTACTAACATCCATTAACAATTTCATAAACGCTTCTTTTTCTTCCTTCTTCGATAAGTTTTTCGGCATGAAATTTATTGTTTAAAATATTATTTAAGCTTTGCTGAAAAATATCAAAAGTTATATAAATGAATTGTGTCTTTTGATTCACTTATGTATGAAGATTTAGCTGATTTTGCAATAAAAAGACTGGAGAGTTTAGGGGCAAGTTATGCAGAATCAAAATTAGAAGAAGCTAGGGGCTCTGGATACGTTATAAAAAATGGAAATGTTGAGATATCTGGTTTTGATAAAAGTATCGGGTTAGGCGTTAGATTTATAGCTAACGGAACTTTGGGGTTTTTATCAATAAATGATCTTAATAAAAGTAAATTATCTGATTTAATTAAAAATTCATTCAATTTAACAAAAACCGCTTCTAAAATAGGCGAAAAAGTAAGATTATCAGAAGAAAAAACAGTAAAAGCAAATTATGAGGTAAAACAAAAAATTAAGTTAGACTCAGTTTCTCCTGACGAAAAGATAAAATTTTTAACGGATATAGACAACGAAATAAATAAAAAATATTTTAGATTTTTCTCCTTATCGGACAGCATTTCTAGAAAATATTTTGTTAATAGTGAAGGAACAAAGATCATTTCCAAAATTCCAAACGTTAGTTTTTATTATTTTATAACCGTTATAATAAATAATAAATCAATGCAAAGATATTTACCTTTTGGCAATTCCGGAGGTTGGGAATTTGTAAAAAAGTGGGATTTGAAGAATAAAACCCTTGCAGAAATAAAAGCACTTGAAAACGTTATTAAAAAAGGTGTTAAAACCCCAAAAGGAAAAATAGATGTTGTTGTCGGACCAGAAGTAACTGGGATTGCGAGTCATGAAGGTGTTGGTCATCCTTACGAAGCAGACAGAATTCTTGGAAGAGAGGCTGCACAAGCAGGGGGAAGTTTCATCAACCAAGATATGATCGGGCATAAAATAGGAAGCGATGTTGTTAACTTAATTGATGATCCTACTTTGCCAAATTCGAATGGTTTTTATCTATATGATGATGAAGGGGTTAAGGCTAGGAAAAAAATTCTGGTAAAAGATGGAAAGATAACAGAGTTTTTACACAACAGAGAAACAGCCATTCAAATGAATGTTAAAAGCAACGGATCTTCTCGCGCTTCTGATTATAATAAAGAAAGTCTAGTAAGAATGAGTAATACCTTTGTTTTACCAGGAGAACTAAAAGAAGAGGAATTATTTGAAGATATTAAGTTAGGGGTGTATATGAAAAATTTTATGGAATGGAATATAGATGATAAAAGATTTCACCAAAAGTATACTGGTGCAGAAGCTTATTTAATTAAAGATGGTAAAATAACTCAACCAGTAATCAACCCGGTTTTGGAAATAACAACTCCTGCTTTATGGAGTTCAGTAGATGCTTTAAGTAAAAAGGTTGAATTTGTGGCTGGGAATTGTGGAAAGGGAGAACCAATGCAAGGGATTCCAGTATGGTTTGGTGGCCCAAGCATGAGATTAAGAAATATTACAATGAGATAAAATGGAATTAGCCAAGTATATAGTAAAAGAATTAAAAGGAAAGGGAGTAGATGATGTAGTTGCCACAGTAAATAAAATTGTAGTATCGCAGATTAAATTTTCAAATAATAAGGTTGCTAAAACAGGCAATGAAATCTCAGTTAATTTAAGTATATTTATAGTCAAAGATAAAAAAATAGTTGTCACCAGCTTAAAAGATTTTAATAAAGGTGAAGAAAGAACAATTAGTCCAAGCAATTTAAGTCACAATGATAAGAAGAGTGCAGATGATGTTATCAAGAATCTGCTTAACTTTATTAAATACGTTCAGCCTAATCAAAATTATAATGGAATAGCAGAAGGTCCTTTCAAATATAAAAATGTGAAAAACTATGATAAAAAAATAATTGATGTTAATGAATTTGATTTAATGGAAAAGGGAATTAATTCGGCTTTAGAAAGTGCAAGCAGGGCAGATGGAATAATTGAAAAACACCTCACTGAAACAACTTTAATAACAAGCAATAACATTAGCACTACAGATAAATCAACCAGAATGTATTTTTCAATAAGAGCATTTAAAGACAAAGATGCTTCTGGTCATATGAATACTTGTTCTAGCAGTCTAAGCAAATTAGATGTTGAAGGTTCTGGAAAAATGGCGGGAAATATTGCAAAACTAGCTAGAAATCCGGAGGAAGGAAAATCTGGAAGATATGATGTTGTGTTTAGCTATATGCCAATGGCTGCTTTACTGAATCATATGATGGATTCCGCTTCTACGTTTCAAATTGAATCTGGTCTAAGCTTCTTAGCGAATAAACTAAACAAAAAACTTGGAAATTTTGATTTAATTGACCAAGGTAACCTAGAAAACAGCTTTAACTCAACTAAATTTGATAATGAGGGAGTACCAACCCAAAAGAATTATGTTATTAAAAATGGGGTATTAAAAACTTATTTGCATAACACCTCAACTGCAAAAAGATATAAAACGAAAACAACTGCAAATGCTGGATTAATTGCTCCGAGTCCATCAAATATCATTTTGAGGGGGAAAGAAGGAAATATTTTTGATATTAAAAAAGGAATATATATCACAAATGTTTGGTATACGAGATACCAAAATCACCTTACTGGAGATTTTTCAACGATTCCAAGAGACGGGATTTTTTTAATCGAAAATGGTAAAATAACAATACCAATAAAAAATATAAGAGTAAGTGACAACTTCCTAAATTTGATGAAAAATATTTCTTTAGTTGGAAAAGAAAGTAAACACTTAAGATCTTGGGAGGCGGACACACCTGTAACAACTCCAGAGGTTTTAATAAAAAATGTCAACATTAGCAAACCAAAATTATAGTATTTTAACTAAGTCTCCTAAAAAATTAATTGCAATAGAAAGCTTTAAATAAATTCCTAAATATTAGTTATTATGGAAAAACCATTTTTATTTGATTTAGTAAACTGGGCTTATAATGGTGTAATGGGTAATATGCCTGAATATTTACAAGAAAGAAGTATGCCTAGTGCATTTTTGCTCGGGTTTACTGGAAACTATATCTTAGTAAAAAGTATTCAAAAAATTTCAGATAAGATAATGCCAAAAGGTTTTAATAAAGATATCTTACCAATAATAGAAAATCTTTGTGTTTATTTAACTGTTGCTTCACCTTTAATGTATGGTTTAATCGATCCGCAAGGTTTGCAAGAAGTTATGCAAGAACATCCAACTTACACTTCTGGAATGATTGGAGCTGGTTTATCTGCCATATTAGCGGCAAAAAGTGATGTTGATAAAAAGAGTCTAGAAAGAAGATTTTAAAAAACTTTAAAAAGACTTGATTCTTTAAAAATGTTAGAGGTGATGAAACCTCTAGTTTATTCTAGAGCATTAACATGAATAGAAGAAAAGCTTTAATAAATTTAGGATTATTAGGAACAGCAATAGCAGGGGTTAGTTTTTTTCACATGAATAATAGGGAAGCAGAAATATTAAATAAAGAGAAGGGTGAAATTTTTGCTGATTTGCATATGCATGGTCCAATAGGATTTCATCCCCATTGGTTAAATGTCCAAGGTTATCAAAATAAGAATTTATTAAAACTAATTTCTGAGGAATGTTTTAAAAAGAACATAGGAATATGTTCAATAACTAGCGAGGAATTTGAAATTCCGAAAAACTCTATCCACGATCGTTTTGCCTACCTTGTAGATGAATCTAGAAATTTGCCAAAAGAATATAAAATAAGTAAATTAGATGATGTAGCAATAATAGTTGAAAGAGAAGATAAAAGAACCATAATTGTTAATTCTCAAACAGTTATTGTCATGCAACCGGTTGATAAGGATAAAAAAAGGTTTTCCCATTTAGTAATAGGAAGTAATCAAGTTCCAAATAAGCTTTCGTTAGAAGATACAATTAAATATTGTCAAGATAAAGCTTTAATACAAATTGCAGAACAACCTTACTTAGAAGAAGAATTTGGTGGGTCTGGAATTGGTGAAGAATTGCTTAAAAAATATTTAGAAGATTATGATGCAATTGAAGTACATAATGCTCAATTTTTTGTACCATCTTTATTTCAATTCCTTCCAGTAATCGGAAAATATAACAACTCAGTTAACGAGAAAGCAAAAGAATTTTCAAAACTGTATAATAAACCAGGCATCGCTGTTTCAGATGCTCATCGTATAGAAGATTTAGGAATATCTTATACAATTCTTAATTTTGAACCAGACTTAACAAACGGTTCTAATTTTATAAGCTCTTTAAAAAAAGCAATTAAAAATACAAGTCCATTAAATCCAAGGATAGAAACAGGTTACGAGTCTTTACTTGGATTCTTAGATTATGCCATGAAACTTCAAGAAGGAATAAAAAATAAAGATAAATATGGTGTTTAATAAGATTTAACATTAATTTAAATTTTTTCTAATTCCAATAATGAATGAGTTGTTTTCTTAATATGTAAACTTCTGACAAAATAATACATTGCAAAAAGTTCAAGTGCAAATGGTCCATATCCCAAATATCCTAAGACAGGCATTTCAAATATTTTAAAAAATCCAACAAAGGGAATTTCATAATACCATTTTGTAACAGCATAATAATTCCAGAATTCCCATAAAACACCGCAAACAGTTCCGGCAACTATCAAGATCAAAGGAACTTTAAGATTTCCAGATTTCCAATATCCAATAATACTTGGTTGAGAGTTTATATAATTTATTGGATCCAAGATAAAAAAGAAAGCCAGCCAAATAAATGGGAAAAAATAATTTGGCCATACAATGCTTAAAAGAATCATTAATATCCCAGTAAGAAACATATTATTCAAAAAATGATGTGTAATCTTATGATATTTAATTAATTTAATTTTATTAAAGAATCTAAATGATTTCAGTAATTCAAAAGTTTCTATTATAGCAGGCAAGACAGTTGAGAAGGCAATTGTTCCATAAAGTTTTTTAATTGTCCAAATTTGGGGTAAAACACCAGCATAATCCCAATTTTCAGTTTTAAAATTTATTATCTCAAACAACCACCAGATTAATGCAGATAATATCAAAGCTTTAACAAATTGTTCTTTTCTCGACATTATAAGAGAATGTGCTTTTAATTTGTAGATTATAGCATCAATCAATAAAATATAACCAAACCAAATTATTGGAAAATACCACGAAGCAAATGGTTCTATTTTAAAATAAAAATTTAATTCAGAAAATAATATCATTAATGTTCCTAAAATACCATACCACTTAAACAACTACATCACCTTCTTCCCTTTTACATATTCGTACATTGGCCCCCACATCAAACCAAAAGAGGCCGCATACATTAACTCTTCAATCGGAACATTTATTACACTAATTCCGCTTAAAGAAGATAAGTTCCAATAATTTTCTAATGCGTTTGGAAACAAAAGATTAAATATAAAAAAACCAATAAAATATAAAAACAAGAATATTAAACCACTATAAACTGCATGTTTAATCAAATCTTTTCTTTGTATGATAATAATCAAGAAAGTGGTAAAACTAGGGATTATAAGATTGTAGATAACATTAAAAGAGTTAATTAGAGCGACAACAACATAACTAACAAAAAAGATTATTATTGCCAACCTATGCTGATTTTTTTTAGATTTTAAAATTCTTTTTTTAAAAAAGATTTCGTAACACACAGTTACAATACCTCCAAAAAATAACATAAATAATAAATCCTCTATCGCAACGCCACCGGTAATTTCCCCCAGATTTAAAAATGTAGTTGGATTCCAATAATCTGGAACATATTTCCAAGTTAAATTAAAAGAGTAAGATAAAATTTTTGTGATGAAAAAGGAGATCACAATGAGAAACATATATAAAAAACCTGAAAAAACCATCGCTTTTCTTAAGTCTTTAAATTTTAAAAACAAAATTAACCAGAATATCCCTAACAGGGACATCGAGATTAAATATTCGTACAACTAAACCACCTTTTCAAATTTATCGGCAATTTTAATAGAAATTAATGCTACTAAAACTCCACCAATTAAATCAAGAGCATAATGCTGTTTGATGAAAACTGTTGAAATAAAACTTAATATAAATAAAGGTGATAATTTATAAGATAATTTTTTATCATGTTTGTATAAAAACATGAAAGATAGTGTTAATAATGCTGCATGCAAACTAGGAAACAAGTTATATGGCTTGTCTAAATAATGAATCATGTTAACTAAATAATTATTTAAGTTTACATTTTCTAACAAAGGCCTGTAAATACTAGTCGGAATGATTACAAAAAATAAGCTTGAAACAATTATTGAAACACAATATCGCCATGTTAAACTTTTTGTATTATTTGATATAAAAAATGGAATTAACATCAATATAAAGTATGCTAGGTAAAAATAAACAAACCAGGTTACCAGAGGAATTAAGTTATCTAAGAATATTCCAAAGTCATAAACTTCTCTTCCAACATTTAGTCTGTTTGTAACAAAATAAAGAACCATTACCAACAAAAATATTAAAATATGTTTAAATTTCATGTTAATAATGTAACTTTTTTGGTTATAAATTTAACTATTAATTATTTAGTGGCATATTTGTTTATTATTTCAATTAGTTTCTTTCCTTCAACTTTCCCACGATAATTCGCCATTAACATTCCCATAATACCATTTACACTTAACTCTGGTTTTTCTTTGATTATTTTTTTAACTTCGTTTTCAATCTCACTTAAATTAACTTTACTAATTTCAGCTTTTCCTGTTTTAACAACATCTTCAAAAACGTCTTTTGTTATTTTCCCAGAATTTAATAGATCTAAGGCTTTTTCTAAATTAGGTTCTTCATGATACATTAACAACATGCCCGAAAGTAATCCAACTTTAATATTTTTGTATTTAGATACATAAGCATTGAGATTTATTTTTTTCTTTATTATTTCAGAGCTTAATTCTTTACTCAAGTTATGTTTATTTTTTATTTCATCAATTTGTTCATTAATTAGTTTTGGTAATTTAATATTTTTTATCAAATCTTTTGTTATTAAAATTCCTGGGATATCTGTATCTGGGTACATACGTGCTGAACCAGGTAAAGGACGTAAAAATGTGGTGGTCCCATCATCATTGGCCCTCCGAACTTCTGGATTTATTTTTTTATTCTCTTTCAATAACTTAAGTTGCCTTTGAATTTCATTTTCAATTATTTTTGGCATTACTCTTAACTCCTGAAATCCTTTTATTTCTATTCTAGCCTTGTTTTTAATGCTTAGATTTACATCTTGCCTTATTGTTCCTATACCCCTTAAAATATTAGGAAAACTCCTTAATATCATCCCAATTTTTTCGGCTGTTTCTCTAGCATGTTCTGGGGTTTTTATATCTGGCTCTGTTCTTATTTCAAGCAAAGGTATTCCTTGTCTTGACAAAGAATAATAAACCTTATTTCCTTCTATTTTTTCAATTTTACAAGCATCTTCTTCCAAGCATAAACTTGTAACCCTAACATTTCCAAAAGATGTTTTTATAAAAGAATCTTTAGTCCCAGTTCCAATCAAAGCTGTTCTTTGAAAAGAACTACAAGCGCTTCCATCAATTATAACCTTTCTCATTACTATTATTTCATCTGCAATATTAAAGTTGAATAGTTTTGATACGCTTAAAGCAGTTATTAGAGCATCTTTATTAATCTCGTAGGGTGGCTGATCATCGCAATCTACAAGACAATACTCATTTTCGTAACCATGATAAACAAATTCGCGGTCTCTCGATTGTTCAAATTCTGCTGCAATATCTACATAACCTAGTTCCCCTGCAGATGCTCTTAATTTTCTTAAGAACTCTAATTCTAAATTTCTCTCTTTAAATTGGGTGGAACATTTACAAAAAAGCTTTTGGTTAGAAATTTGTTGATGAATTTCAATACCGCAACGAAAGCCAATTTCTTTATAATTAAGTTCCATACCAATTTAAAGTTATTATTTCTTTATTAAGGTTTTTATTCCATTCAATTTTATTTAATATATCAAGAAGCGTAGATTAATAGTAAAGTTTATATTATTTAGAGCATTATGCAATTTTATGAAGATATTATTTATTTGCAACCAAAACGAAAATAGAAGTAAAACAGCTGAAGAGTTATTTAAGGCTAAATTTAGTACAAAATCTGCTGGTTTATTTAATAAGAACCCGGTTACCTCAAAAGAGCTTAATTGGGCTGATGTTATTTTAGTCATGGATGATTTTCAAAGGAAAGAAATAGCAAAAAGATTTCCTAAAGATTACATTAAAAAAAGGATTCTTTCTTTAAATATTCCTGATAATTATTATTATAAACAACCAGAACTAATCGATATTTTAAAGTCTAGGGTGGGTGAATTTGAAGAGTTATTTTAGCCACCCTTCAAATTGCTTCTTTGCTTTTTCTTTGGATTTAAACAGTTTGGTTTCAGCTACTAACAGTTCTGGATATCTTCTAGTAACCTTAAACTTGCTGCCTTTATGATTTTTTAATTCCATTATGGAAACTTCCAACTTCTTTGTTGGGTGTTTTTTAATTTTCTTTATTCTAGAAATTCTTTTCCAGTTATTTTCTTATTAATTTCGCCACGTAAATTCTTTTTAATTAAATCTTTAACTTCGTTTTTATTGTGATTACTTAATAACCAAGCTAGTTTAATAAAAGCTACTTCCGGCATAATATCTAAGTAATTTCCCAAAACACCAACTTCTAATAACTTTCTTCCAGTAGAATAAACATTCATGTTAACATTGCCAAATAAAGTCTGGGTAGTCATAATAACTGGAATTTTCTTAGCTAGTTTACTTAATTCATTAAAAATTAAAGCATGCTCCTTAGTTAAATTATCTGGAGCATTAATAGGCATATGACCAAGTCCAGTTCCTTCTATAACTAATCCATCAAAGCTAGAATAATTTTTTATCTCACTAGAATACATATTTGGATGAACTTTAAGCATACCAATTTTAAGTTTTTCATT
>Ga0209542_10004623_pt1 | contig 28118 bp, 23 predicted proteins | sample RifCSPhighO2_01_FD_184028 | JGI IMG/M metagenome (GOLD analysis project Ga0209542, IMG submission 184028) | Soil microbial communities from Rifle, Colorado - Rifle CSP2_plank highO2_0.1 (SPAdes) (version 2) | ecosystem: Environmental > Terrestrial > Deep subsurface > Rock core/Sediment ...
GACCATCTTAATAAGCTTGTTCTTTTATTTTGCCTACTACCTTGCATTATTTTTTTTCCCCGTTTCTTTCTGGTTTGTGCCTCTTTCCATTGTCTTTGCAATTATCGCCATGACGCTGTTTTGGCCCTCCTTTCATGTGGACTTTGCGAGATTTTCTTCCCAAAAGACCAGGGGAAGCCAGGTGGGGAGCCTGAATGTCATGAGCATTATCCCGACCGCCATCAGCCCTGCCCTGGGTGGATGGATTTTAGCTTCCTTTGGATACCCCGTGCTGTTCGTGGTGGTGCTCGTTGTGCTTATTGCCTCTGCCTTACCCTTGTTTTACTGCACAGAAACCCACGAGGTGTATTCTGACTCTTATCAAGACGCATGGAGAAGGGCCTTTAAAAAAGAGAATTGGGGCTTGAACATCGGGTTTGCGGCAAGCGGACTGGAAGGCATGGTGTATATGTTTTTTTGGCCCCTGTTTTTGTTTTTCGTGACAGCGAATTTTGACTTTATGGGCGGCATTGTGTCCGGTGCCTTTGGAATTTCCATCTTGTTTATGTTGTACATAGGCAGAATCTCCATCCCAAAAGACCGCTCCTGGATTCTGCAGTTAGGTTCTTTGTGGACAGGCATCTCCTGGGTCCTTAAATACTTTATCGTTACCCCCTTTGATGCCTTTCTCGCGCACACCTTGTACCACATTTCTTCCACTGCAGCAAGCATACCCTTTCAAACCCTGTTCTATGAAAAGGCAGCCGCTAAAGGCAAGGACGCAGACGAGTTCCTGGTGTATCGGGAAATAGTAATGAACATGGCAAGATTCGTGTTCCTGCTGGTGCTTGCGGGGGTCTTTTTTCTCTTTCCTTTATTACCCATTCGTGCTACGTTTTTTGCTGCAGCGGTCTTTTCTTTAGGATTCATGTTTTTAGGGAAGACCCCACGCTTTTCTTTTTTTTAAATGAAAAAATCTCTTCGCAAAACAGACCCCGAGATTTACGAGTTAATAGAAGCTGAGGCCCAGCGCAGAAGGGTTGGCCTGGAAATGATTCCGTCTGAAAACCATACGTCTCCCGCGGTACTGGAGGTCTTGGGCTCCATACTTACCGACAAGTACTCTGAAGGGTATCCCGGCAAGCGCTACTATGCGGGAAATGAGTTTATTGACAAGGTGGAAAACCTTGCGAGAGAGCGCGCAAAGAAAGCGTTTGGAGTGCCTCATGCCAATGTGCAGCCGTATTCAGGGAGCCCCGCAAATTTTGCCGTGTACCTAGCTACTATGAAGCCGGGAGACGTGGTTATGGGTCAGGACCTTCCGGACGGAGGGCATTTAACGCATGGCTGGAAGTTCAACATTTCAGGAACTTTGTATGAGAGGGCTCCCTACCATGTTACCAAAGAAGGAATCATTGATTTTGAGGAAGTTAGAGTGCTTGCAAAAGAAAAGAAACCCAAGCTTATCTGGTGCGGAGCAACCGCCTACCCCAGAGAGTTTCCCTTTGAAGAATTTGCAAAGATTGCAGATGAGGTGGGCGCATACTTTGCTGCCGATATTGCCCACATTGCAGGCCTTGTGATAGCCGGCGCCCACAAGAGCCCGGTTCCGTATGCTGACATCATTACTACCACAACCCATAAGACCCTGCGGGGTCCCAGGGGAGCCCTTATCATGGTGACGCAAAAAGGATTGGATAAAGATCCCGAACTGGCAGAAAAGATAGACAAAGCGGTGTTTCCTTTTGGGGTACAGGGCGGTCCCCACAACCACCAGACCGCAGCCATTGCAGTGGCCTTGAAAGAGGCAATGACGCCAGAGTTTAAAGAATACGGAAAGCAGGTGGTCAAGAATGCAAAAGCCCTGGGAGAATCATTGAAGGAACAGGGCTTGCGCCTGGTTTCCGGGGGAACAGACAACCATATGCTGTTGGCAGACCTCACGCCCTTTGGAAAGGGCACCGGTGTGTTTGCACAGGATGCTCTGGATGCGGCAGGGATTACCGTGAACAAAAACACCATCCCAAAAGACCCTTCCTCTCCTTTTTACCCAAGCGGCATTCGTCTGGGGACTCCTGCAATAACTACTAGGGGCATGAAAGAAAAAGAGATGAAGATTATTGGAAAGTGGATTGCAGAGATTATCCAAGAGGTGAAGCACTGTCAGCTTCCCGAAACCAAGGAAGAACGCATCGTCTCTCTTAAGCAGTTCAAAAAGGACATTGCAGGAAACAAGAGGCTCAAAGAGATAAAGGGGCAGGTTGCAGAGCTCTGCAGCAGATTTCCCCTGCCCTATTAAACTGTGCTGCAAAAGTCCGGCCTCTGCTATTTACAAGGAACGGCCTTACAATTTTCACGGCCGTTAAAATCATAAGTAATCATATTTCTCTTTTCTATGGTACGCGTTCTTTCTGGGGAGCCAATAGCTCGCCGCATTCTCAATAATTTGAAAAAAAGAAAAAAATCAAGAAGAAAACTTTCTCTTGCGGTGGTTCAGGTTGGGGAGAACAAGGTTTCCGCAAAGTATGTGGGAGAGAAGCGCAAGGTTGCAAAGGAACTCGGGGTTAGCTTTCGTTTTGTACAGCTTCCTTACGGCATTTCTCAAAAGAATCTGGAGCAAAAAGTGGCAAGAATAGGGAAAGACAAAAAGGTTTCTGGTATGCTCGTGCAGCTTCCCTTGCCCCCCAAAATGAACACTCAACATGTTTTGGACCTTATCCCCAAAGAGAAAGATGTGGACGTTCTCTCTTCGGTTTCTTTTTCTGACTTTGCCTTGGGAATCTTGCCTATCTTGCCCCCTACCGCAGCTGCCATTGCCCTATTGCTGAAAGAAACGAGAAGGAAGCTGGAAGGAAGCAGGGTAGCAATAGTAGGGGCAGGCAAGCTGGTCGGTTTGCCCACTGCCTTATGGCTGGCCCAGCAGGGAGCCAGCGTTTCCTTGATTCAGAAAGGGACCAAGAACGCCAGCAAGCTGATTTCAAAAGCAGACATTGTTATTTCCGGAGTAGGGAAACCAGGGTTGCTCACAGGCAAGATGATAAAGAAGGGAGCGGTTGTAATTGATGCCGGTACCTCAACCGCTGAACATGTCAAACACCTAGATGTCAAACACTTAGTGTTGGACACTTCTGAAAGTTGGGCGGCTACACTCAGGGTAAAAAGCATAAAAGGGGACGTGGATTTTGAAAGCGTAGCTAAAAAGGCAAGCTATCTGAGCCCTGTTCCTGGAGGAGTTGGACCCTTGACCGTTGCTTGCTTGTTTTTCAATCTCGTGGCATTGACAAAAAAGCAAGACCGTGCTATGTAGTATTTGAACGCGGCAAATTTTGCATGTCGCGCAGTACATTACATCATCCGCGAAAACCGGATGGAAAGGGTGGTTCAAGATGGTTATGGTTGCGACAACCGACCAGAAGGCGAGACTGCTCGATCTGACCACAGGGGTGCTGGAGCTTGTTCGTGATGGTAAGCGTGATCCAGAGGAGGTCTGCGATGTTCTCCAAGTTATCAAAGGAGAACGGAACTTTGCGTTCATTCTAGGGTGCAAGCAGCAGATCCTCATTTCTAGGTTCAAGATCCGGAAAACCATCAAGCTCGGTCTCCACAAGTCGCCCGAGGAGTATCGCAAGACATTCGCAGGCAAGTGTGAAATCGGTATCTACGCCGGCCAGATCCTCGACGAAACGCCTGTCAGCCAGGACGAGGTTGCAATAGGCTTGGTCTTCGTGATGGGCCGCCAGTTGGGCTTCAAGAGAAGTGCGTGTCGCGATGCAATCTATGCTCATGCCTTGGAGCTGGGCCTTGAGAAGTGTCCAGCCGAGGTCGGCCCTGCCTTGCGTGAACAGTACCCCGACCAGCCTATGGGCGAGGGGGTTGTTATCGGAATGGATCCCATAGCCGACTCGGGCGGCGACCTCCGCGTGTTCGGCGTCGAGCACTATGACGGTGGCTTGTGGCTCTATGGCGGTCGCGGCAATCCCGACCGTGTCTGGAATCCTGACGATCTCTGGGTCTTCGCCCTGTCCCGCAAGTAGCTCTTTGGTCTTGAATCTTGGATCTTTTGGATCCTTGAAACTTGATCCTTGAGTCTGCAGCCCCGTATCTTTCTTTCGCCACAAGCGAGGGATTGATGCGGGGCTTTTCTTTTGGTACGATACAAACGGAAATAGGCGAATACGCAGAAGATCAAGGTTTTCTGCTGCCGAACCCAGTATCCATACATCCAGAGTATCTTTGACTACGGTTTGAGATAGAGCGGTGTATGCAGAAACTTCAAAAAATGAAGCTACTTGGTATAGGGTGCTAGGGCATTAAAGATGCCGAATACGATACAACCCCGAGAGTATTCGAGGGGTGGTGGCAGAGCAGGCATCCTATACATAACCGACTCGGACGGCAACCTCAACGTGCGTTACCTCAGTTGGTACGGTGACAGGAACACCTAGATGTCAAACACTTAGTGTTGGACACTTCTGACAGCCGGGCGGCTACACTCAGGGTAAAAAGCATAAAAGGGGACGTGGATTTTGAAAGCGTAGCTAAAAAGGCAAGCTATCTGAGCCCTGTTCCTGGAGGAGTTGGACCCTTGACCGTTGCCTGCTTATTTCAAAACCTGTTTCTTCTTTCCAGTAAAAAGTTCAATGCTACATAGCATTATACTTTGTGCATGATTGATACTTTGATTATTTTCTTGGGAGAATATCTTGCATATATCCTTGCAGCAGGCATTGTGCTGTTTTGGTGGCAAAACAAAAAAAAGCATCCCCGATTTCTCTGGGAAGCTGTTACTGCAGCCCTGGTTTCCCGGGGCATTGTCGCAGAGACGATACGATTCTTTTGGGAACGGCCAAGGCCCTTTGTTGAACAGAACATCACTCCTTTAATTGAACATGCCTCTTCTCCATCGTTTCCTTCCGGGCACGCCGCATTGCTGTTTGCCGCGGGAACGGTTCTGTATTTCTATAACAAAACAGCAGGAATCATGTTCCTGCTGGGAGCCATAGTTGTTTCCGCAGCCAGGGTGTTTGCCTTTCTCCATTGGCCTTCAGACATTGCTGCTGGAGCCGCCATTGGCATTGCCTCTGGGGTTCTTGTGATAACTATCTTCAAGCGTTTACAAACGAGAGAAAATAAGTGAAATAGAAGTGTTTTAGGCCTGGGTGATGGAACTGGCAGACATGCGGGACTCAAAATCCCGTGGTGGCAACACCGTGTGGGTTCAACTCCCACCCTAGGCACCACTAAGTTTTTTCCGGCTTTTGCCAAGAGGCGTAATTGCATTTTGGGTAGCGGCTGCAGCCGTAGAAGGTTTTTCCTTTTCTGGTTCGCCTTGCCACAACTTCTCCCAGCTCCCAAGGAGCGAGGCTCGCCCCTCCTGGGGCGGCTTCTTTACATTTTGGACAAGGGATTCCAAGAGGCCTTGACTTGTTTTCCTCTAAAGGTTCCGTGTGTCTGCATTCCGGGAACTTGGAGCAGGCATAGAACCTGCCGTATCTGCCAAAGCGCACCACGAGCGGGGCCCCGCATTCAGGACAGGCCTTTCCCTCCGCCTCTTGTATAATGTCCTTTTTTGAAACCTCCTCATATTTTTTCTGGAGGTTTTCTTCAAAGGGCCGGTAAAACTCTTTGAGCATTGGAACCCACTCCTTCTTTCCCTGCGCAATCTCGTCTAAGTCCTTTTCCATGTCTGCGGTAAAGCCAATGTCCACGATGCTAGGGAAGTGCTCTACCAAAAGATTATTTACCGTTTGGCCAAGCTCTGTTGGGACAAGGCGGTGTTTCTCGTCTTTTGCCACGTACCCGCGCTCCTGCACCGTAGACAGGATGGGGGCGTAGGTAGAAGGCCTCCCGATGCCGTTTTCTTCCAGCGCCTTAATGAGAGAGGCCTCCGTGTATCTGGCAGGGGGCTGGGTAAAGTGCTGCAGGGAGAGGAGTTCTTTGAGAGAAAGCGCTTCTCCTTTCTTTAAAGAAGGGAGTTCTGTCTCTTCAAATTTCATGGGATATACTTTCAAGAAGCCGTCGAACTTGAGCATCTGTCCTGTGGCCCGGAAGGTATATGCTCCATGAGCAGGGTCAGACCCCGCTAGCGGGGTCTGACCCTGCTTTGCTTCTATATCTATTGCAGTAGAGTCAAATACAACAGGAGCCATTTGTGAGGCAAGAAACCTTCTCCAGATTATGTCATAGAGCTTTGCGTTGACGCCCGAAAGGCCCGTGCTTTTCGGAGTTCTGTCTGGAAAGGTTGGCCGGATTGCTTCATGGGCTTCCTGGGCGCCTTTTGCCTTTGTCTTAAATCTTCTTTGGGTCCAGAACTTTGTCTCATATGTTTTTTGGATGTATTGCTTTGCTGCAACAAGAGAAAGCTCAGACAGGTTTAAGGAATCCGTTCGGTGATAGGTGATGAGCCCTTGCTCATACAGCTGCTGGGCCAGCTGCATGGTGAGCTTTGCGGGGAAGCGCAGGCGCTGCCAGGAAGTTTGCTGAAGCGTTGAGGTGGTAAAAGGAGGCAGGGGATTTCTCTTCACTTCTTTTTGCTCTAAACTCTCTACCTTGTACTCTGCCCCTTTGAGATTTTTCAAGATTGCATCTGCCTCTTTTTTTGTTTTAATATCCAGCTTCTCTATGGTTTTGTTGTCCCTTTGTTGCAGCAAGGCGCGAAAGACCTTGCCCCCTTTTTCAAGGTCAGCTTCAATGCTCCAATATTCTTGAGGGACGAACTTTTGTATTTCTTCCTCTCGGTCTGCAACAAGGCGTACCGCGACGGACTGCACCCGTCCGGCAGACAATCCTCGAGCAACCTTCTTCCACAAGAAAGGGGAAAGTTTGTATCCCACGAGCCGGTCCAGGATTCTTCTGGTCTGCTGGGCATTCACAAGGTCCATGTCAATATCGCGGGGATCCCTCAAGGCGTTGAGAATCGCACCTTTGGTTATTTCGTGAAAAACAATCCGAGATATATTTTTGATTTTTGATTTTTGTTTTTTGATTTCGTTCAAGCCGAGGGCCTGAATGATATGCCAGGCAATCGCTTCCCCTTCCCGGTCCTCATCCGTTGCCAAGATAACCTGGTTTGCCCCTTTTGCTGCGTTTTTTAAGGAGGTCACGGCATTTTTTGCCTTGGTGGGCACGACGTAGGTTGGCTCAAAGTTTTTTTCCGTATCAATGCCAAGTTCTCCCTTGGGGAGGTCCCTGATGTGTCCAAAAGAGGATTGCACGTTATATTCTTTTCCGAGAAAACCCGATAAGGTCTTTGCCTTTGTGGGGCTCTCCACAACTATCAGTTTCATTATTTTTACATTAGCATAGATGGTAACGTTCAGAGAATAATCCCTCAAAATTTTACACCTGTATAAAATTGAGGGGTTGTGTTTTTCGCAAACGTTCTACTGCTTCGCTTAACATCTGACAATACAGATTTAATCCGACAGCGTTCACGTTGCCCGACTGCTCCTTTCCCAAGATGTTGCCTGCTCCCCGAATCTCCATATCCTGCAAAGCAATCTTGTATCCTGACCCCAGTTCTCCGGATTCCTTCAGGGCCTTGAGCCGTTGCCTTGCTTTATCAGAAAGTTTGGAACCATGCAAGAAGTAGGCAAAGGACTGCAGGTTTGCCCTGCCAATGCGTCCCCGAATCTGATAGGCCTGGGAAAGCCCCAGCTTTGTCGCTTCTTCCACAACCAGGGTGTTTACATTGGGAAGGTCCAAGCCGTTTTCAATGATGGTGGTAGCAAGCAGGATGTCGTACTTTTTGCCGCGGAAGTCATCCATGACAGCAATAAGTTCCTTTTCTTTGAGGCGTCCATGCACAATGCCAATCTTTGCCTTTGGCACAAGCTCTTCTACATTCCTTTTCACCACAGCAATGGTTCCCACCCTATTATGCAAATAGTACACCTGGCCACCCCTTGTCAATTCCCGTTCTATTGCCTGTTTCACAACCTTGCCGCTTCTCTTTTGCACGGCGATTTGCACCGGAAACCTTCCTTCTGGCGGGGTCTGCACCATGCTCATGCCCTTGAGCGAAGAAAGGGACATATACAGGGTTCTGGGGATGGGGGTCGCAGACAGTGAGAGTATGTCTAAGGAAGTCCGAAGCTGCTTGAGTTTTTCTTTTTGCTTCACGCCAAATCTTTGTTCATCGTCAATCACCAGGAGTCCCAGTTTTGGAAAGTCAACGTCAGAAGAGAGAAGACGATGGGTTCCCACTGTAATGTCTATCTCTCCTTTCTTGATGCCTTGAAGAACGTGTTCCTGTTCTTTCTTTGTTTGCAAACGAGAGAGCAAGGCAACGTTCAAGGGCAGGTTTTCCAGGCGCTCTTTGAAGTTCTGGAAATGCTGGTGAGCTAAAATGGTGGTAGGAGCCAGCATTGCAGCTTGGTACCCTTGCTCTGTTGCTCTGACCATGGTACGCAGGGCAATCTCTGTTTTGCCGAATCCCACATCTCCCACCACAATGCGGTCCATGGGCTCCTTTTTTTTCAGGTCCTCTTCAATATCTTTTAACGCCTGGAGCTGGTCTGGGGTTTCCTCAAAAGGAAAGGAGGAAGCAACCCTCAATGAGAGTTCTTCTGGGGTGTGATAGGGAGGCCGCAGAGAAATCTCACGCTGGGCGTATAGTCCCAAGAGTTCTCTGGCAAGCTTTTCTATCTCTTCCCTAATTCTCCTTTTGGTTTTTACCCAGAAAGGAGAACCCAAGCGGGAGACCCTTGGTTCCCCGAATCCCACATACCTGGAAAGTTTCTTCTTAAGCCCAACCGGCACAAACAGCTTATCTCCCGCCGCGTACTCCAGAACGTAGTATTTTGTATCTTGTAGCTTGTATCTTATATGATTCCGTGCGTCATGCAAGCTACTGCTAGATACAAGATACGAGATGCCAGCGAAGCGCGCTACTCCGTGGTCTAGGTGCACCGCATACTCCCCTTCTTTGAGCCCGCTCATGTCTGATGCCTTTTGGGACTGGAGGCGTCTTTTGAGAACCGCCCGAGAGGATTCTTCCTCTGTGGTTATGGGAAGCTCTTCCAATTCCTCGACCCTGTTTCCTACAAACTCAATACGCAACGCATTGCCCCTATTAAGAGGGAATACTTCTACCGTTCCTCCCCGATGGGCAAACTCTCCCGGGTCTCTCACCTCAAACACTTTTTCATACCCCAGTTCGTCCAGCTTGCGCAGGAGCGGGGACAGTCCCAGCTCCGATCCGGCCTCAATGTATACGGTGTTGTCTTGAAAAAACGCCTGCGTCTTTCGCGCGTTGAGAATTTTTTGCAGATTCTCCTCAAACCAAACATTCCCCTTTTCAAGAAAATAGGGGGTTATTCCTACGATTAAAACTTTTTCAAGTGTTTTACTTGGATGCGTTTGTTCCATCCATCCGCCTTACTATAAAACAAAACCCCGTATTTTGAAAGAGGTTGTCGGGAGCTGGCCGGGGCGCGATGATTCTATCCCATCCCCTCGGCTTTATTCATAAACATTCTTTCGATGACCCACCGCAAAAAAGATTGCCTCGTTGCCGCGAAAATAAAACAGCACCCGATAGCGTCGAGTGATACGAAATGAGTGTACTCCGGGAAGTTCCTTGATGGCTTTCGTGTGAAGGCGAGGGTCGCTCCAGTTATTTTCAAAAAGTGATTCCTGCTTCTTGCACAGCTTCTAGATCTCCAATGCTAATTTTTCCAATGATTTCTGAAAGTCCTCTGTCTTTCGGATGGTCATTTCTTCGCAGGGTAAACTTTCAATGCCCTTTGATACGATTTCTTGATTGCAGAGGCGTTTTGATATTCACTCAAACTTTCCCACTCTTTTTCCCAGCGAGAGAATTTTTCATACAAAGACCGAGGAATCACCACGAGTTCCTCGCCCTTTGTTATTTTGGATGAAATTGTAGTAATATTCTTTGCCATGCATTTTTAGTATAGCCGCTGTTTTTTCTTCCGTCAATGGTGTTTTCTAGTCAATAGCTTGTAATCACTTCCATGGGTGTTTTGTAGTTGATGCATGTCGTAACATGAAACCTGGACAGCGCAAAAATCTTGGTCTCGGTCATCCTCCCGGAGAATTCAAAATAGCTCCTTTGGTTGTTGAGATCTACACCGCAAGGTGTAATACAGAGGGTGCGACTGGCACAGTTGTACTAGTGTGTTCCGATAGCAGTAAGACACGGGTAGTGGCTTACTGCTATTAGGAGTCTTTGGATGATGGCCGAGGCGCGGTGGTTCCAACCCATCCCCTCGGCTTTTATTTGTTAACCATCCTTAATCCGATTAAGGACGCAATTAAGGACGCAAGGGATGCTGTCGCTTGCTGGGTTGCAGATTGCAAAGAGAGAAGTTCTGTTTTAGTAAACTTCTTTAAGACGAAAGTTTCCACATCTTTTGGTTTTCCTGTTGCAGGCTGAATGCCTATTCTTATTCTTGTAAAATTCTTTGTTCCCAGGGCCTGGATAATGGACTCTACTCCTTTGTGTCCTGCAGAACCCCTGTTGCTTGATACTTTGACGGTTCCTAAAGGAAGGTCAATGTCATCGTGTATAACGACTAAGCTCGGCTTAGCTTTTGCTAAGCCAGCTTTTGCTAAGCCGAGCTTAGCAATAAGAGATTTTACTGCCTTGCCAGAGTTGTTCATGAAGGTCTGGGGCTTTGCCAGCAGGACCGGTTGTGTGACACCTGGTTGTGTGAAACCAGGTTTCACACAATCCGCAAGGAGGGAACTGGATTTTTTGTCAAAGCTCCATTCGTCGCATTGCCACTGTTTAGCCAATACGTCCACAACCAAAAACCCGACGTTGTGCCTTGTCTTCTCGTATTGTTCCCCTGGATTTCCCAGCCCAATGATAAGATACATATATTATAATTATACTTAGTATAGCACTTCTCTTGAAATGGTCAGGGTTTTTCTGTATACTACCACCAGCTACTAGCTATGAACCCCGCTAGAGATTACGCCTTCTCTATGCGTGTCGGTTCATTGCATACACAAGGAAAGATACCAAAGGTTCTATGATTATATCAATGAATGACAGAAATGTTCTGCTGAACATTTCTTATCTCTAACGGGATGAAAGGATTTTTCCAATTTGCCCTGGAAGTAGCAAAGGTGGTTCTTATTGCCCTGGTCATTGTGGTGCCCTTGCGGTTCTTTGTGTTCCAGCCCTTTTTAGTCAGGGGGAATTCCATGGAGCCGAATTACCACAACGGTGATTATCTTATCGTGGACCAGCTTTCCTATCGTTTTGAGAGCCCGGAGCGCGGCGATGTCATTGTCTTCAAATTTCCTTTTGATCCCTCCCAGCGCTTTATTAAAAGAATTGTGGGGTTGCCAGGAGAAACTGTGGAGGTCAAAGACGGCAAGGTGGTGGTGTACGGCAGGGACGGGGAAATTAAGGATGCCTATGTGCTAGACGAATCTTCTTACCTTCCCCCGGGCCTTGAAACCTCGGGTTCCCTGCGCATTGACGTGAGAGCGCGTGAGTATTTTGTCTTAGGAGATAACAGGCCATCTTCTTCTGATTCCAGGAAATGGGGGGTTGTTGAAGAAGGGCTGATTGTGGGCAAGGTTTTCTTGAACGTCTTTTCCGTGAACGCCTTTGCGAAAGAAATTATCCCCCAAGAGGGTTATTAAACGATATATGGCAAAGAAACCAAGGTTCCAGCGCCCCACTGGCATGCGAGACATTTTGCCAGAGGAGCAGCCATACTTTGAGAAAATCTACCGCACCGTGGACGAGGTTGCGAGGTTCTATGGTTTTGGAAAGATAGATACTCCCATAGTGGAGGATGTGGAGTTGTATGAACGGGGCACGGGCCAGTCCACGGACATCGTGGAAAAACAGATGTATAGTTTCAAGACCAGGGGAGGGGATGCCTTGGCCTTGCGTCCCGAGTTCACCCCAGGCATCGTTCGGGCCTACAACGAGCACGGCATGCTCAACCTTCCCCAGCCAGTAAAGCTGTATGCCTGCGGGCCCTTATTTCGGTACGAACACCCGCAGGCGGGAAGGTACCGGCAGTTCCATCAGGTGGATTTTGAGGTGTTTGGAGAAGAGTCCGCCGCAATTGACGCCCAGGTCATCCAGATCTTCTACACGGTGTTAAAAGAGCTGAAGTTCGGCCATTTAATCTGTGAGGTGAACTCCATTGGGGATACGGCATGCCGCCCGTACTACAAGAAGGTGTTGACGAACTTTCTTCGTCCCCGCCAGAATTCCCTGTGCGCCGACTGCAAAAGGAGAACAAGGGAGAACCCCCTGCGGGTATTGGACTGCAAGGAAGAAAAGTGCCAGCGCTTGAAAGCGCAGGCCCCCCAGATTTTAGACCACCTGTGCGAGCAGTGCAAAAGCCATTTTAAGTCCCTGCTGGAGTTTTTGGACGAGGCAGACCTCCCCTATCATTTAGACCCCTACCTGGTCAGGGGTTTGGACTATTATACCAAGACCGTGTTTGAGATTTTTTCTGAAACGGCGGTCCAGGAACAAAAAGAAGAAGTGATTTCGCGGAGCGCTTTGGTTGGAGGAGGGAGATACGACAGCTTGGTGCGGCTCTTGGGAGGAAAGGACGTTCCCGCGACCGGAGCCGCCGCGGGAGTGGAGCGCATCATTGCCGCAATGAAAGAAAGGGGATTTCCTCCCGCCGAAATCCCCGGCCCCAAGGTGTTCCTGGCGCAGCTGGGGGACCTGCCAAAGAAAAGGAGCTTGAAACTTCTGGAGGAATTGAGAAAAGCCAAGATTCCCATTGCAGAATCCCTGGGGCGGGACTCCTTGAGAACGCAGCTTGCCAGAGCAGACAAACTTGAGGTAGAGTATACCTTGATTCTGGGGCAGCGGGAAGTGCTGGATGGTGCCATCGTGATTCGAAAGATGGACACGGGGGAGCAGCAGACCGTGAAAATGGCAAAGGTGATAGATGAGTTAAGGAAACGCCTTAGTGATAAATCCAAATGACAAAATCCAAATTCTAAATAAAATCCAAAGTTCAAACGGCAAAACTTTTTGACATTTGACATTTTCTTATGGAGAATTGCTTGTTTTGCAAAATAGCAAGGAAAGAAATGCCAGCAAACATTGTCTTTGAGGACAGCCAATTTGTCGCGTTCCGAGACATCAAGCCCAAGGCCCCTTTCCATCTCTTGATTGTCCCGAAAAAGCACATCCACTCCGTTGACCATGTGAAAGAGCAGGACCGGGAGCTGATGGGGGATTTAATCTTGACCGCCCGAAAGGTCGCCAGACAGCATGAACTTGCAGGATACCAGCTTCATTTCAATGTCGGCAGAGAAGGAGGCCAGATTATAGACCACATCCACCTTCACTTGCTGGCAGACCCCGTTAGAAATTTACAAAAGGATAACAAGCGAAGCGCGAGTGGCAAATAGCCACACCCTGTTCATGGGCGTAGCGCTTCGCCCCCCAATGATGCACCTATTCGGTGCGCGCACTGCGCAAGTTAATCAACGGTACATTTCTATACGGGGCAGACAAGAAATCATGAATCCCGTTAGAAGTTCAGCGGGACAAACACAGCGACTATCCATGAATAACAATACTGACAATTTTAACTTCTAATGGGATGAATAAAGCAAGGTTTGAAGTAAGAAAACAGGAACGGGAGACCAATCAGGCGCTCATTCGCCGTTTTACGAAGCGCTTGCGCGACAGCGGGATTTTGATTAACGCCAAAAAGAGTCAGTTCCACAAGCGTCCGAAGTCCCCTGAAATGAGAAAGCGCACGTTGCTGCGGAAGCTGGAAAAACAGCGGACCCTTGAGAAGCAGAGAAAGCTTGGCAGGGTATAGATAAAGACCTGCCCCTTGACAGTTGACAATCTTCATTATGACCCTAAAACAGAAGATTCGAGAGGACTTGAACATAGCTCTCAAGAAGCGAGAAAGCGTACGGATTGGTGCCTTGCGCATGCTTTTGGCCGCCATGGTGAACAAAGAAAAAGAAGCCCTTCGACAAGCTCGGAGCAAAGAAGAACTTTCAGACGAGGAGATTCAAAGCGTTGTTGCGACGGAGGCAAAAAAGCGCAGGGAGGCGATAGAAGCTTTCTTAAAAGGAGGAAGACCGGAGTTAGCTGAAAAAGAAAAGCAAGAGTTAGACGTTCTTCTCTTGTATCTCCCCGAACAGCTTTCGGAAGAAGAAATCAGAAAGCTTGTCAAAGAAGCAATTGCAAAGACAAAGGCGGGCTCTTTCAAAGACATGGGAAAGATCATGGGCGTACTTGCCCCCCAAGTTAAAGGGAAAGCCGATGGCGCCCTGGTGGCAAGTATCGTGAAAGAGATTCTTTCTTCGTAATTTACTTATTCGTTGACAGTTGATGGGAAAAGAATAGGATAGAGATATGAAGAAGATCAAGGCCACAACCTATCAATTTTCCGTAGTCATTGAGAAAGACAAGGACGGCTTTTTTATTGCAGACTGCCCCGAATTGCAAGGATGTCATACACAAGGACGAACACTCGAGCAAGCAATCTCAAATATTCGAGACGCCATTAAACTTCATCTTAAAGTTCTTAAGGCAGAGAAACAAGAGATTCCCAAGATGAAGCCCGTAAGCCTTACCTCGCTTGAAGTATCGGTGTAATGCCGAAACTTTCATAAATAAAAGCGCGCGATGTCGTGCGAGTAGCAGAAAAACTTGGCTTTATTTTTCGCGGCCAAAGCGGAAGTCATGCAATATACGTACATCCAGATGGGCGAAAAACAACTATTTCAATTCATCCTGCAGAGACCATTGGCATTGGTCTTCTTACGAAAATAATCAAAAAAGACCCCCAGCTTGCTACAGGAGAGTTTATAAAATTATTGCGATAGAATTCTTTCGTAAACAAGCATTGTGAAAGAACTGCTTTCTTCCTAATGTCCATGGAAGAGCCGCGATTTTTTAACAAGGGAGCATGGAAAGGTGTTGTCATTGCTGTTATCGCAGTGGCGGCAAGCCAATTTGTGCTTGCCTGGCAGTACTACCGCTTGGAAGAAAAGCGCCTCCCTGTAATTGAGCAGCAGCTGGCAGAACAGCGCCAGGAGATGGAGCGGCAGGCCGCAAAGGAGGCCGTTGTTTTGTTTCTGGATGCTTGGAAAGAGGGAGATGCTGTGCTTGCTCAGCGGTACCTCACCGAGAATGCAGTATTGCAGGAACAGGGAGGGATGTTTTCTTTGCAGCAAGGGTTTTCTGACTATGCCATAGTGAAGATAGAGAAGTTGGAAAAGGGAGGTTTCCGGGCGCAGGTGGAAAAGCAGACAGAACAGGGATTGCCAAAGCAGGTGGAGGTTCTTTTGGTGCGCAAAATCCTTGATGCATACTATGTAGATTCTGTGGAGATAGCAGGTTGATAGAGAAGATAGAATAAAACAGTGCAATGATAGAAGTCCAAAACCTCACCAAGACAAAGATCAACAAAACAGAACTCAGAAAGATTGCAGAAAGGGTGTTGAGAAAGGAAAAGGGAAAAGGTAAAGATCTTTCCCTTGTCCTGGTGGGTCCTCAAAGAATGAGAAAGCTCAGCAAGATATACCGAGGAAAGGATGTTCTTGCCAACGTTCTTTCTTTTCAGGGAGAAGGGTTCTTGCTGGGGGAAGTTGTCTTGTGTCCTTCTGTCATTCGCAAAGATGCGCTAGAATACAAGATACCCTTTCAAGGGGCTCTTTGCTGGATGCTGGTGCACGGCCTTCTGCATCTGCTGGGGTACTCGCACGAAACCTTAAAACAAGAAACTATCATGACCAAAAAAGAACAGCAATATCTTTCTACGGCTTCATGAAACAGCGAGTCCTGGCAGGCCTAGACGTAGGGACGAAGACCTTGAAGCTCGCGGTGGGAAAGATTGCGGAAGATGGGATGTTAGAGATTTTGGGTGTGGCGCAAGAGCCCAGCTTTGGGTTGAGAAAAGGCGTGGTGGTAAGGCCGGAAGAAACGGCAAAGCATATTGCAGCCCTGGTGCGCCGAATAGAGCAGATCGCCTCCTGTCAGATTGAAGAAGTGGAGGTTTCTCTTGGAGGAAGCCGGCTTTTTTGCGTTCCTTCCCACGGTTTGGTTGCGGTGTCGCGGGCCGACTCCAGCATTTCAAAAGAAGATGTGGACCGGGTGCTGCAGGCGGCCCAGACCTTTTCTCTGTCCCAGAACCAGGAGATCCTGGACGTGTACCCGCACCAATATGTGGTGGACGGTCAGGAAGGAGTCAAAGAGCCCATTGGCATGAAAGCGGTGCGCCTGGAGGCCGATGTCGTTGCGGTATGCATTTTTTCTCCCGATTTGAGAAACCTGACCGACGCAGTGCTGGAAGCGGGCCTTGAGATTGGCGACGTGGTGCCCAGCCCTTTGGCAGCGGCTGCTGCCGTGTTGAGCCCGCAGGAAAAAGAGATGGGAGTGGCCGTGGCGGAGTTGGGGGCCGGAACCACATCCCTGGCAGTGTTTGAAGAAGGGGACCTAAAACACCTTGCGGTTCTTCCCGTGGGAGCAGAAAACATTACCCATGATATTGCCATTGGCCTAAGGGTTGAACACGACTTAGCAGAGCGCATCAAGACCGAGTTTGGAACCTGCACTGCATCAAAAGGCAAGAGAATGGAAAGAATTGAGCTTGCAGGAGGGGAGACCCTTTCCTTTTCTTCAAAGTTTGTCACGCATATCATTGAGGAAAGGGTGAAAGAAATTCTGCAGCTGCTCAACAAAGAGTTAAAGACCCTGGGAAAACAGGGGCAGTTGCCGGGAGGCATGGTGTTGTGCGGGGGCGGGGCAAAGTTGCCAAAAATAGCTGAATTTGCCAAAAAGGAGGTAAATCTTCCCGTAAGAATGGGTAGCCCCCGCGGTTTGAGCGCGGTGGAGCAAGACCCCGCCATGCTTACGGCTTTTGGCCTGCTTGTGAGAGCGGCAGAAGAGGAGGAACGGGGGAAAGAGACGCGAAGCCCGGCCTGGGTGGCTGGATTACTCAAGAAATTGTTCAAATCCTTTATTCCATGAATTCCAAAACAGTCATTAAGGTATTTGGCATCGGGGGAGCTGGCAACAATGCGGTGGACCGAATGGTGCAAGCCAAGATTCGCGGAGTTGACCTCATTGCCGTGAACACGGATGCCCAGGATTTGAAAAAGGTAAGGGCGCACCAGAAGATTCGCATCGGCAGGGAAAGCACCAAGGGCTTGGGTGCTGGCATGAACCCGGAATTGGGCAAGAAAGCGGCCCTGGAAAGCAGAGAAGAGCTGCTCCAGGCGCTGCAGGGAGCCGACATGGTGTTTCTGGCAGCCGGCTTGGGAGGGGGAACGGGCGGAGGAGCCATAGTGCCAATAGCCGAAATGGCAAAGGCGCAAAAGATACTGAGCGTTGCCGTGGTGACCAAGCCCTTTTCCTTTGAGGGTTCCTGGAGAAACAAGCTGGCTCAAAAAGCCATGCTGGAGCTGCAGGGCAAGGTGGATACCCTTCTTGTCATTGAAAACGACCAGATTCTTGAGCTCATAGAGCCCGGAACCACTGTGCTGTCCGCGTTTTGGTCAGCCGACGAGATTCTGCGCCAGGCCGTGCAGGGCATCTCAGACCTTATCGTGATTCCGGGCATCATCAACGTGGACTTTGCGGACGTGAGAAGCATCATGTCCTCGGCCGGACAAGCGGTTTTCGGCATGGGCAGGGCCAAGGGCGAACAGCGCATTGAGCAGGCGCTGGAAGCCGCCCTCCACTCTCCCTTGCTGAATATGTCCATTCAGGGAGCGAACGGAGTGCTCTTTAATATTGCGGGAGGAGACACCTTGACCTTGGCGGAGGTGAACGAGGCAGCCCAGAAAATACGGGAGAAGCTTGCTCCCGAGGCAACCATTATCTTCGGAACCGTGTACGACAAAGGCCTGAAGGCGGGCGAGGTGAAGATTACCCTCATTGCCACGGGTTTTAAAAAGGGAATATTTTCCTGATGCTTCTTTCCGAACATGTGTTTGGAGCTGTTCTGGCGTTTGGAGCCGGAATTTTTTTCTCCTCTTTTTTCTCCTCTTCTCCGTTGCTGATTCTTGCTTTGCTTGTTTTAGGTCTTTTGTTGCTCAGCGTGTTCTGGCAGAGAAGGAAAGTTGCCTCTGCAGGAATGCTGGTGCTGGTTGCGGCCCTCGGCATGGGCCACTATGCCTATTCAGCCGACCTCGGGCATGTTCTTGCCGAGCCCCAGCAGGTTTCCTTTCAGGGAAGGGTGGTAGCTCCCCTTGAGCAAGATGAGCAAGGAACGAGAATTACGGTGCAGGCAGATGGCCTCGCAGGCAGGATTCTTGTTTTTGCCCCTCTCTTTGAGGAAGTGAGGGAAGGTGATACGCTTTCCCTAGTAGGAAAGATTCAGTCCCCGAGCGCGTTTGAGGATTTTGACTATCCCCTGTACCTGGCAAAAGAGGGGGTGTATTGGATTATGTTCTCCCCAAGAATAGAAGTGTCAGAGCAAGGGAAGGAACCCTTCCTTTCAGGATTCCGCAAAACGCTGCAGGAAAAGCTTGACGCCCTGTTTTCGCCGCCTGAATCCTCTCTGCTTTCCGCCATGCTGCTGGGCAACAAGGCGGGCTTGCCAGAAGAGCTGAAAGAAGACCTCAACGCCACAGGCACAAGGCACATCACCGCAGTTTCCGGCATGCACGTTGCCATACTTTCCGGCATGGCGTTTGCCTTCCTGCTTAGTCTCGGACTGGCAAAAAAGAAGAGTTCTCTGCTGGTTCTCGCGTTTCTGGCTTTTTTTGTTGCGCTCACAGGATTTCAGGCCTCAGCCGTGAGGGCAGGGATTATGGGAAGCTCCCTGCTGGCTGCTGGCCTGCTGGGAAGGAGGAACGCCGCCTTGAGGGCCCTGGTGTTTGCCGGAGGGGGCATGCTGCTTTTCAATCCTTTGCTGCTGGCCCACGACATTGGATTCCAACTTTCCTTTCTTGCGGTTCTGGGCATCCTTTTATTTTTTCCTTTGTTTCAGCACGTTTTCCGGAACTTTCCCAATCCCTTTGGCCTGCGGGATGTTGCCGGGATGAGCGTTGCGGCGCAGGCCTTTACGCTTCCCTTGGTGTTTCATCATTTTGGAATTCTGTCTTTTGTTTCGCTGGTCGCAAACCTGCTCATTGTGCCGCTGCTTCCTCTTGTGCTCCTGGGAGGAGTTCTTTTGCTTGCGGCAGCCCTTCTTTTTCCTCTTGCGGTAGCGCCGCTTGCTTTTTTGGAAGGATTGCTACTTTCCTACTTTTCTTTTGTTATAGGAACGCTTTCTGAACTTCCCTTTGCGACAAGCGAAGTTGCGGGCTTTTCATTGTGGAGCGTGCTGCCCTTTCTTGTTGCAGCTTCCTTGTTTGCCTGGCACTTTCAGCGTTCGCGAAAGTTTCAGTTTCGGGAAGAAACAATGCTATTATGGAAATGATATGAAAAAAGCGTGCCCCGTTAGAAGTCCTGCGGAGAAAAATTTGAGAAAATTTTTCTCTTGTACGGCAAATGGCGTATATGTCAATCAAAAGTATGAGGAACCAAAAACGCTTGAGTACAAAAAGACGGACTTCTAACGGGGCGTGGGTTGTTGCCGTGGACATGGGATACGGGCACCAGCGGGCCGCGTTTGCCCTGCGCGGCCTTGCCGTGCAGGGAAAGATAATCGCGGCAAACGAGTATGCCGGCATGCCGGACTTGGACCGTATCATCTGGCAGGAAACAAGAAGCGTGTACGAGTTCATCTCGCGATTCAAGAAAATCCCTGTTCTGGGAGATCTGGCGTTTTCCCTTATGGACAAGGTGCAGGAAATCAAGCCCTTTTATCCAAAGGAACGCCCCCTGGAGCCCGCGGGCCTTCAGTTGAGAGCCATATACGGGTTAATGGAAAAGAGGCACTGGGGGCGCCACCTCATAGAAAAGCTGGATGAGCGGCCCCTGCCTTTTGTGGCAACCTTTCCGGCCCTGGCTTTCATGGCAGAACATTGGGGGTACCAAGGTCGCATCTATCTTGTGGTGACCGACAGCGACGCAGCCCGCGCCTGGGTTCCCCTGTTTCCGCAAAAGACCAAGATTCGCTATTGTGCCCCCAGTCAGCTGGTTGCAGAGCGTCTGGCGCAGTATGGAGTGCCAAAGGAAAATATTTTCCTGACCGGGTTTCCCCTGCCAGAAGAGTTCACAAGCGGGGAAGGGTTTCTCCAAACCAAAAAGGCCCTGGCGCGGCGCCTCATACGCTTGGACCCCCAAAGAAAGTATCTTACCAGGTATGCTGACGTGGTTCGCTCGTACCTGGGGAAAGTGCCGACCGAACCGGACGGAGCCCCGGTCCTCACCTTTGCCGTGGGAGGAGCGGGAGCTCAGCAGGCCCTGGGCGAGCAGATGATTCGCTCTCTGGCCCCCCTGCTGAAGGAGGGGAAGCTGCGTCTCTGCATGGTTGCCTCCACCCATGAGGACGCGGCCCTCAAGTTCAGGAGGGCCGCAAAGGCAGAGGGGTTGTCCGCAAAAGAAGTTGAAGTGGTATCGTGCAAGAGCAAAGAAGAGTACTTTGCGCACTTCACAAAGGTGCTGGGAACCGCCGACATTCTCTGGACCAAGCCGTCTGAACTTTCTTTTTACGCGTCCCTCGGCATTCCCCTGCTCCTTGCCCCTTCCATTGGGTCCCAAGAGGTGCAGAACCGAAAGTGGCTGCTGCGCATAGGGGCCGCCGTAGACCAGCTAAAGGTTGAGTATGCTGGAGAGTGGCTCCCGGATTTTCTTAAGCAGGGATTGTTTGCGGAGGCGGCCATGCAGGGGTTCGTTGAGATGGAGAGAAACGGCACAGCAAACATTATAAGCAGGGTAAGCGCTTCCTGACATGCTTTGGCTAGGGGTCGCCGTCATTTCCTACTTCTTGTTTGCCGCCGTCTCCATTCTGGACAACTTTCTCGTGGACACGGCAAAGCTAAAGCCCCGCGCATTCGCTTTTTTTGTGGGAGTTCTTGGCACGCTGCTCGTGCTTTTGGTTCCCGTGCTGGGCTTTTTTCCGCACAACGCCGATTCCCTTTTGTTTGCCGTTCTTTCTGGGATGTCCTTTATTCTCGCCCTGTCTTTTCTGTACGAGGCCCTGCGCCTGTTTGAGCCCTCGCGCGTCATTCCGGCCATCGGAGGATTTACCCCCTTGTTCTCCCTTGTTTTCACCGTTCTCTTCCTTGGAACTTTTAGCGTCTTTTCTTTGCCCCGGCTTCTTTCCCTGCTGCTGCTGGCGGGAGGGAGCGTTCTTATCAGTTGGGAGAAAAAGAAAGGAGCAATCTTCCAGAGCATGTGGCTTTTGGTGCTCGTAGCCCTGTTTTTTGCATTCTCTTTTGTGAGCATAGGATACGTGTTTGAGCGGGAATCCTTTTGGATAGGACTTTTGTGGGGGCGCCTGGGAGGTGGAATCATGGCAGCCCTCTTTTTCTTGTTTAGCAGGGAGGTTCGAGAGGCGGTGTCCCAGCTGGCAAGGGGAGCTGCGCGACCGGTTTGGAAACGGCGCACCACGGCCCTTGTCTTTCTTTTGAATCAAGGGACCGGTGTGGCAGCAGGGCTGCTGCAGCAGTTCGCAATCTTTCTTGCGCCTCTTTCTTTGGTCGCCTTTGTCGCGGCCCTCCAGGGAGTCCAATACGTGCTTTTGTTCCTGCTTGCGATTTTTCTTTCCTATGCTTTCCCCCGCGTTCTCAAGGAAAAGGTTTCCCCCAAGATTCTTTTTCAAAAGGCAGGGGCAATTGCCTTGATTGCCCTGGGGCTTCTGGTACTCGCGCTTTCCTGACAGGGCCCAAAAGAATCGCCAAGAAGGCGGATTTTTGATAAGGTGTGATAATGAAAATTATTCTTTTCATTCTTGCGTCTTTTGTTGTCATTTTTCTGTTTCTGTTTGTGGGGGGGGCAAAAGAAGCAAAAAATATTACCTGGGGAGCGAACTTTTCTATAAAGCAGGCAGGAGAGCTTGGCTTGGACTGGAAAGAAACCTATCTTGCCTTGCTGGAAGACCTTAAGACAAAGAACCTGAGGGTGGCGGTCCACTGGGACGCGCTGGAGCAAGAGAACCAGACATTTTCTTTTGAGGACTTGGATTGGCTCATGGACAGGGCAAAAGAGCACGGGGCAGAGGTGATGCTGACAGTGGGCATGAAGACCCCCCGGTGGCCTGAATGCCATATCCCAGAGTGGGCAGCAGAACTCTCGTACCAAGAGCTGCAAAAAGAGATTTTAGAGATGCTGGAGGCGGTGGTATTGAGGTACAAAGAACACCCGGCCCTTGCCGCCTGGCAGGTAGAGAACGAACCCCTGTTCCCCTTTGGAAAATGCCCCTGGAGGGACTTCTCGTTCTTGCAAAAGGAGGTGGAGCTGGTACAATCCTTGGATTCGGGACACGACGTGCTTGTCTCAGACGCAGGGGAGCTGTCTTTGTGGTTTAATGCCGCGCGCCTGGGAGACACGGTGGCCGTTACCCTGTACCGGAAAGTATGGTTCGGGGAGTTTCAAACGCACCTCTCTTTTCCTTTTCCCCCTCTATTCTACGCAAGAAAGGCATGGCTGGTAGAAAAGCTCTTTGGCAAGGAAGTGATAGTGGGAGAGCTGCAGGCAGAGCCCTGGGTCCCGGGGAAACTGAAGGACTCCTCCCTTGCGGACCAGGGGAAGACCATGACTTTCGCTGACTTTCAAAATAACATTGCCTTTGCCAAGGCAACAGGACTGGATACCTTTTACCTGTGGGGAGCAGAATGGTGGTATTTCATGAAGGAAGTGCGCGATAATGATAGTTTTTGGAAAGAAGCAAAAAGCATATTTGACGGTTCCAAGAAATAGAGCAAGATGAGTATGATAAGCGTTATTATTCCAACTCTCAACGAAGAGGACTATCTTCCCGTGCTGCTTCGCTCGGTCAAGAAGCAGGGGCTCAAAGACCTTGAAATTATTGTTGCGGACGCGGGTTCCCGGGACCGCACGGTTGAAATCGCGCGTTCATTCGGATGCAGGGTGACAAAAGGTGGAATGCCGGGAAAGGGGCGCAACGAGGGGGCAAAGATTGCAAAAGGAGACATTTTTGTGTTCCTGGATGCCGACGCCAACATCCCCCCAAACTTTTTTAAAAGGTTTTTCAAGGAGTTTGAGCGGCGCCGCCTGGACGTGGCAGGATGCCTTATGAAAATACCCAACAAAAAGCGCATCTACCGCGTCTTTGAGAAGCTCTACCAGCTGTATTTCAAAAGCACCGAGAAGTTTTACCCACACGCAACCAACTGCATTGTGGTGCGGCGATGGCTCCATGAGGAAGTTGGGGGCTTTGACGAGAGTATAAAACTTGGCGAGGATTTCAAATACATTCAGGCCTCGTCAAAGAAAGGAAAGTTTGGGTTTTTAACCAATGTTTGGTTCTATATCTCTCCACGGAGAGCGGAAGAAGACATGGCAAGGATTATTACCCAGTATTTTTTATCGGAGGTCTACATGACCCTTATCGGCCCAATCCGTTCTGACATCTTTAAGTATCGCTTTGAGCATCCTCCCAAGGGACGGAAAGAGAAAGGGAAATCATGAGAAAGAAACTCATCTATTTGGACTGTGCCTCGACCACCCCGCTTGACCCGAGCGTGCGAAAGGCCATGCTGCCTTTCTTGGGGCGAGAGTTCGGTAATCCTTCTTCGGTTTATTCCTTGGGGCAAACAGCAAGGGCGGCCGTGGAGAAGGCAAGAGAGCAGGTTGCCGGCTTCCTTTCTTGTTCCGCAAACGAGGTGGTGTTTACTTCGGGGGCCACAGAAGCAAACAACCTCGCGATTCAGGGTTGTGTGAAACCAGGTTTCACACATTCTTCTGTTCCGCACGTTATCACATCTGCCATAGAGCATGAGTCGGTATTAGCTCCTATCCAAGAGCTTGAGAAACGAGGAGAAATCAAGGCAACATATATTTCTGTTGGCAAGAAGGGCATCCTGGACCCGGTTGATGTGGAGAAGGCAGTCAAGGAAAATACGGTTTTAGTATCCATTCAGTATGCAAACAGTGAAATCGGGACAATCCAGCCGATTGCCGAGATCGGCAATCGGCTGAAGTCAAAAGTTAAAAGTCAAAAGTCAAAAGTTATCTTCCACACGGACGCCGTGCAGGCGGCGAACTATATAGACTGCAATGTGGGCAAACTCGGCGTTGACCTGCTTACTTTGAGTTCTCACAAGGTGTATGGGCCAAAGGGGGCTGGCGTTTTGTATGTCAGGAGCGGAGTTCTTCTTCAGCCGCTCCTGCGGGGAGGAGGGCAAGAAAGGGGCATGAGGCCCGGCACGGAAAACGCGGCCTGCATCGTGGGCATGGGAGAAGCCATTGGAGAAATCCGAAATCCGAAATCAGAAATCCGAAATATTATGATACGGCAGTTGCGGGATAAGCTTATCAAAGATGTTCTCAAGAGAGTTTCCGGTGCAAAGCTCACGGGCTCTCTGGAACATCGGCTTGCCAACAACGCGCACTTTCTTTTTGAAGGGATTGAGGGCAAAGACATTGTCTTTTTGCTGGATGAGAAAGGCATTGCGGTTTCCACCGGGTCTGCGTGCTCGGAGCTGACCCAAGAGGTCTCGCACGTGCTCTTGGCAATGGGCTACACCAAAAAAGAGGCAGCAGGCGCCCTGCGCATAACCCTGGGAAAGCATGCCAAAAAAGAAGACATAGAGAAAACCGTGAAAGCGCTGGAAAAAGCGGTTGAACAGCTTGCCCCAAAGAAGTAAAATAGAAAGTGCTGTATGGAAATCTATGGACCCCCGGCGTCTCCTGGGCTAGGTGGAGAGCAAAGAGAAAGAAAGCCCTTGAGGCGCGGCAAGAATCTTTTCCAGAAACTTGCGCGAAGGATTGGTGCGCAAGAGCTTGCTTTGCTGTTGGTACTGGTGATTGTGGTGTCTGCGGTATTCGGATTTGTTTCAGGAGCAGTGATTGGAGGAGCTTTATGGCAGCGAGCCGCCTCTTTGCTGGAACAGGCGGGCCTTCAGGTTCCGGAACGCATCGTGTCAGAGCGCGTCGTGGAAAAAGAATATACTCCCCAGACCACGCAGGAACAGAAGATCATTGATGCGGTAAAAAGCGTTTCCCCTGCCGTGGTGAGCATTGTGATTACCAAAGATGTTCCGGTGCTGGAACAATTCCAGGCCGGCCCCTTTTCCTTTGAAATCCGGCAGGGAGGCACGGAAAAACAGGAGGTCGGGGGAGGTTCGGGATTCATTGTCTCTTTAGACGGCATGGTTATAACCAACAAGCACGTGGTTCTAGACGAGACAGCGGACTACACGGTTTTTACCACAAGCGGCGCTTCCTTTCCCGCCCGCGTTCTGGCAAAAGACCCCGTGCAGGACCTGGCAATCTTGAAAATTGACCAGGAGAGCGTGATAGACCAAGGAGGCGACTTCACAGCCAAGCCCTTTCCTTTTGCGGAGCTGGGCGATTCAGACGCCCTGCAGATTGGGCAGACCGTTATTGCTATTGGCAACGCGTTAGGTGAGTTTCGCAACACGGTTTCCGTTGGGGTCATTTCCGGGCTCGGGCGCACCATCACAGCTTCCGGAGGAAACTTTGTGGAAACCATAGCAGACGTTATCCAGACGGACGCCGCCATTAACAAGGGAAACTCGGGGGGGCCGCTGCTGAACCTTGCGGGGGAGGTTGTGGGGATTAATACCGCGACCGTGCTGGACGCTCAGAACATCGGCTTTGCCATTCCTGCAGACAAGGCGAAACGCGGCCTTGAACAGGTGAAATCGCTGGGCAAGATTGTGTATCCGTTCTTGGGCATTGAGTATCGCCTGGTGAACAAAACAGTTCAGCAAGAACAGAATTTGCCGGTGGATTACGGAGTTCTGGTGCGGGATGTGGTTGCGGAATCTTCAGCTGCAAAAGCAGGAGTTCTTGCAGGCGACATTATCCTGGAGTTTAACGGGGAGCGCATTTCGCAAGAGAATTCCCTGGCCGATATCATCCAGAAGTACGACCCCGGGGACGCCGTGGTGCTCAAAGTGTTGAGAAACAAGCAAGAAAAGATTCTCAACGCAACCCTCGGGGAGCGGAGCGAATAAAGGGCTTGCCTGCCGCCTCTTTTCGTGGTATAGAGAACACATCTATGAATCCAGGCAACTTTACTCACAAGGCGCAAGAAGCCCTGTTTCAGGCGCAAAATCTTGCCCAGGAACGGGGCCAGCAGCAGGTGGATGCCCTGCATTTGCTGCACTCCTTGCTTTCCCAGGAAGAAAGCGTGGTGTTAACACTGCTGCAAAAGATTGGAGCAGATGCCGAGGGCCTGAAGCGCAAGGCAGAAGTTGCTTTAGAGCGCCTTCCCGTGGTGAGCGCCGCGAACCCATTGGGCCAGTTCTACCTGACGCAGGATTTAGCCAAGGTGTTAGAGCGCGCCCGGCAAGAGGCCTCAAAAATGGGGGACGAGTATGTTTCCGTGGAACACCTGTTTCTGGCGTTGCTGGATACGGATTCCAAGGCCAAAGAAACCCTGGAACGGACCAGCTTTATCAGGTCCGATGCTGCCGGGGGAGCTGGTGAGGTTGAGTTCGGGCGCCTGGATTACGAGACCGCCCTGAAGATTTTAGCCCAGATTCGGGGAGGCGTGAGAATTACAGACCCCAGCCCGGAATCCAAATACCAGGTGGTGGAAAAATACGCCAGGAACTTGACGCGCCTGGCCCACCAAGGCAAGCTTGATCCCGTCATCGGCAGGGAGCAGGAAATCAGAAGGTTAATGCAGGTTCTTTCGCGGCGCACCAAGAACAACCCGGTGTTCATTGGGGAAGCGGGCGTGGGCAAGACCGCGGTGGTGGAAGGACTGGCGCAAAAGATTGTGAAAGGAGACATTCCGGAATCCCTCAAAGAAAAGGAAATCATAGCCCTGGACATTGGGGCTTTGGTTGCAGGAACCAAGTACCGGGGAGAGTTTGAAGACCGCATTAAAGCCCTGTTAAAGGAGATTGAAAGGGCGGCCGGCAAGTATTTGCTTTTCATTGATGAGCTGCATACCTTGGTGGGCGCTGGGGCCGCTGAAGGCGCCATTGACGCTTCCAACCTGTTAAAGCCGTCCTTGGCGCGCGGGGAACTTCGGGCAATTGGAGCTACCACACTCAAGGAATACCAGAGATATATTGAGAAAGACCCTGCTTTGGAAAGAAGGTTCCAGCCCATATTCGTGGCAGAACCCACCATTGAGGATACGGTTTCCATTCTTAGGGGCATCAAGGAAAAGTATGAACTGCACCACGGAGTTAAGATAAAGGACTCGGCTCTGGTTGCCGCGGCCAACCTGGCGGCCCGCTACATTTCAGACCGGTTTCTTCCCGACAAGGCCGTGGACTTAATGGACGAGGCCATGAGTTCTTTGCGTTTGGAAATGGAGTCAGAGCCATCAGAGCTTGATTCTCTGAAGCGCCACATTCAAAAACTTGAAATTGAGCAGCAGGCATTAAAAGCAGAAGAGGAGGAAGAGAAAAAAATAAAGGCCAATGCCAGGATCCTAGCTGACCTTACCGAAAAGGCAAAGGCGATTGAGTTAAAGTGGAGGTCTGAAAAGGAAGTGATTGACGCGATAAAGGAGATTAAAAAGGAGCTGGAAACGGCAAAGTTCCAGGTGGAACGGGAACAGGCGGCCGGAAACTCGCAAAAAGCCGCTGAGATAAAGTATGCCAAGATACCCGAGTTAATGAAACGTCTGCGCTTTGAGGAAAAGAAGCTCGCCCGTTTTCAAAAAGCCAACCCTTTGCTGAAAGAAGAAGTGACCGAAGAAGACGTTGCCCTGGTGGTTTCAAGGTGGACGGGCATTCCGGCAATGCGCCTGATGGAAGAAGAGGCAAGGAAGCTGGAAAAGATGGAAGACGCCTTAAAGCGGCGCATCATAGGCCAGGAAGAGGCAGTCGGCGCCATTTCCAACGCGATTCGCCGCAACCGGGCAGGGCTGTCTGAAGAAAACAGGCCCCTGGGTTCTTTCCTGTTTTTGGGTCCCACGGGAGTGGGAAAAACCGAAACCGCAAAGGCCCTAGCCGAGTTCTTATTTAACGACGGGAACGCCTTAATACGCCTGGATATGTCAGAGTACCTGGAGCGCCACACCGCCTCCAGAATGATAGGTTCCCCCCCGGGATACGTGGGGTATGAGGAGGGAGGCCAGCTGACCGAGAAAATCAGAAGGCGCCCCTACTCCGTGATTCTGTTTGATGAGATTGAAAAGGCGCAC
>Ga0209542_10004624_pt1 | contig 28117 bp, 30 predicted proteins | sample RifCSPhighO2_01_FD_184028 | JGI IMG/M metagenome (GOLD analysis project Ga0209542, IMG submission 184028) | Soil microbial communities from Rifle, Colorado - Rifle CSP2_plank highO2_0.1 (SPAdes) (version 2) | ecosystem: Environmental > Terrestrial > Deep subsurface > Rock core/Sediment ...
ATTTGCCCCCTCTTTTTCTTCATCGAAACAATAAGAAATTTGATTTTATTAATTTAAGGTTTTTTTTGATATTGTTTAGTAATGCACAACAACCAAAAATTAATATACTCTTTTTTCCTTTATGTTTTGCCTGAGCAAGGTGTACCAACAAATAAGTGAGTACTAACAGTTCGGCTGAGATTTCACCTATGAGGGTTTGAACCTTGCAGGGGCACTTTTGTGTTATAGTCTTTACTTCAAAATTTTTTGATAGCAACTTGTATTGTAATTGCTTAACTTCAGATTCTTCTAAATTAGTATTAATATTTTCAATTCAGAAATCATTCCCTTGCACAGTTATGCTGCACCTGTCTGGTAAGGGCTCGTTTCCAAATCCATCTCGGCATTTTATGAAAAGGTCTTTCTGCGCATTCCAGTCAGTAAAGTGATTTTTTTTATCGGCTACTGTCAGCAGAGTTCCCTCGTCAAAAAGATAGTTGCAACTGAATGTCGAATATCTGCACTCTGCTTCTTCAGAAGTTATTATCTTAAGGAAATTTTCTTCCCTGAAGGCCCTCACCACTGATGGGACAGAAGTGTCTGTTTCGACGTCAAAATCTATTTCTTCATTATCTGAGTTTCCGCCGAGGTCGGTGCATCTTATGAAATAGTCGTAGTCTCCCTCGGTTAGGAACAAATCCTGTGAATGCTCAAATCCTCCCGTGTCAAAGAACTTTATGTAGCTTCCTTCTTTTCCTGTTGGAGAATAATAGCAGATTGCTTCTCCTTTATTGAAGCCTGCAGATGTTTTTACTTTTATTGGAACTTTTATTGAGTCTGTCGAATCTTTTATTGTTTCATTATCAGGAGTCACAGAATCTATGACAATTGGTTGCGTTCCAATCAAAGAAAATTCATATGACTCCTCATTTGCATTTCTCTCATTTTCAGGTGCATTTGGCTTGTCCTTGCATCTGAAATAAAACTTATTCTCTGTCTTGTCTTTCAATCCTGTTAGTGTTGTCGAACATTTGTATAATGACTGTGCATTGAAATCAAATATGCTCGACGAGCAGGTCATTTGTTCGGTCATCGTGTCGTAATCTTTGTTGTTGTGACTCCACCTGCATTGTGCAGGCTCGTTCGTGAAAACTTCAATGTCGACAGAGTTTTTGTTGAATGCGACAGGTGCTTTGTTTTTTATGTTTGTTGTTACAATCAGCGGAGGTGTTGTGTCCGGACCGGGATCAACGCAATACTTGAAAACAAAATTTGCCGTGTTGGAGTTTCCGTTGGCGTCCTCACACCTTACATATAGTTCATAGTTTCCGTCGTTGATTAATGTGATGTTTTCTCCCTCGACTGAATTTTTTCCAGGCAAACTTAATGCATAAGTGTGATTATATCTTAATAGTCCTCCGCTCATGAAGAATTCCATTGATTCAAAATCTTGTTTTCTCAATATGTCAATCTTGCATTTTGCAGGTTCGTTAAGTTCAACACCGAATCTCAATGGTGTGAATGCGGGGATGCAGACGTCTCGCGATTGGAAATTTTCTATTTTAACACCTCTATCAGGAGGATTTATGGCGTTGTCAGGAGAATACTTGAAATTATTTTCCAAAGCAGATGCCATTGGTGTTATTGTCGGAGGGTTTACATCCTGCCTGTTAACCCAAACACACTTCTCTTCAGTTGTTCCCTTGTTCACTAGTTCACAGCTTTGTCCCAGAGATTTGCATTGATATTCGCTGCAAGGCAGTCCTCCTTTCTGAGTATTGCACTCCTCGCAATGACTTCCTCCGGTTGACGGCTGCCAAGGAAGGCAGGAGAACGTCACAACTTTTTTTTCTGTTTCCTTGTATAATAAGATGAAAGCCACAACCCCGACGCCAATGCCTGCAGCCCATCCTGCTTGTGTTGCAGAAAGGTCTCCAATAAAGTTCTTCCCGAAAGTGTTGGCTAAAAATTCAGGATTACTTGCTAAATAGCCCTTGACAGCTTCCCCTGAGAAAACTCCAAGTCCTGCGGATATTGACAATGCATCTGTTGTTTCTTCACTCAATCCAAGCATTGGTCCCACGAATTGAATCCCCAATCCAATCGCCAATCCGTGCGCAGCACCGTTGATGATTCCTACCAGGAAAGGTTCAGTCACACCAAAAAATCCCGCAGGATTCAAAAGGCTTCCTTCTGTTTGAACAGGTGTTGTAGGAGGGGGTGGCGCAGCACCTACACTACTTGTTTCATAAAGTCCGGGGTGAAATCTTTCTATTCCATCGTAAATAGTAACAGGGTTAGGTGCTGTAGCAGGTACGATCGCCTGCCCGCTTACTTTTTCTCCCTCGTTCAAAATAACTGCAAAAGCAAACAAGCTCATCACGATTAGAAATATCTGCGACGATGAAATTATTTGCAGAGATTTTTTTGAAAATTTTTTCATTTTAATTTGTCTCGCTTCGCTCGTTTATTGATAAATTATTAATGTAAAATACAATTTTAATCAGATTTATCACGGGCTGTTGTGTTAATCGGGTGGGCGAGGTGGGAAAGAAATTTTTATTTATTAAATTAAACCTAAACAAACCCTCTCTTTCTTTTATTTTTATCTCTTGAATTTTCATTTTAAAATGCACTTCCTTTATTTGAACTGCTACTAAAGGCGCTTCCTTTTGAACTTCCCGAAGAGCTGCTACTCTTTGATTCTTCATGATATTCCGCAACAGAGATTAAATCGTCTAACTGATTGTATCCGCTGTACCCCAAGTAGTTTTCAGCAACCCCGCAATCTCCGAGAGCCATGCACATCCTGTTTTGCATTTCAGCCCATCCTCCATCGAGGCATTCGCAGTTTTCAGTACATTCATACTCTCCACTCAAAAGTCCCTTTTCGAATTTTACAATACACTGATTGTTTCCTAAACTGCAGAGTGATTCTGCATCACTTTCAGGATTCCAGAAGTCAAAGCCTGGCGCGAATTTTGGAAGGCAAACCTCTACTTTTTTATTTTCTTCATCGTCGTCGTTTTCTGTTGAAAGAGTTGTCCACGTGCAGTCTCTTTTGTCCGTGTTCTCACAGCTTTGTTGATTTGATTGGCTTGAACAATCCTGCCATTTGTTTACTCTGCATGCTCCTGTCTTGAAACCGTTTATTTCATCCTGGATGCAAACTTCTTGTCTGAATTCACTACACGCTTCCACAGAAACTTCTCCGTTGTAACATACAAGTCGGTTGTATCTACTTCCAGGAAGATTTTTTCCATCTTCACTTGAAGGGGCACACCACGTTTCCCCGTGCTGGAAACTTTCACTTAGGTATTCGCATCCCAAATTCCTGCAGATGTAATCTCCAAATCTGGGTTTGACAGGATCATCGCCGCGCGAATATTTTTTTCCCGTCGAGCCGAGGAAGTAATCGCAGTTTCCGCATGTTGAACTTCCTGCATTTCCGTTTAAATCATCAAAGCCGCAGCTTTTTTCCTTGCCTATCATTTCTTCCCAATAACTCTTGTCATTCTGCCTGTTTGCATCATATATGTTCCCAAGATTGCTGCAAGTATCTACAAAGTAAACTCCATCTTTTCCATCAACCAACGTTGTTTTCTCGCTTGGCCCGCAGTTTGTTCCCAGCTTTTCAGATGAGCACAGGAATCCTTCGTGAAATTCCGCGTCTTCTCCGATATTATCGCATTCTCCTCTTGTCGTTAACTTGCAGTTTTTTTCAAAATCTTTTTCAAAAACACATGCCCCTTTTTCTTTAGAGGTTGCAGTAGAGATGCATGCAAACTCGCTTTGAATGTCTGTCCTGTAATTTGTTTCCAATCCATATAATGAAGACAACTGTTTGCATCTTGTTTGTGTGACAAATGCAGCCTGTTCTCCGAGGATGCAGCATCCAAGATTGCATTGGGGAACATCTTCAACTTCAGAATCAAACCAAACTCCTCCCTTGTTTTCTTCTTCCGGGAGTTCGCAAGTTATTTGTGGAGTGTTTTCCATGCATGTTCCTTCCTGACTGTCAACACAGGTTCCTAGTTTGCAGTACGATGTTGACTCGCAACTTGTCGGAGCGTATCTGAAGTTTTGATCAACTTTGCTTAAAGGAACATTTTGACACCACGCTCCGTTGGTTGTTCTCTCGGCACAGTAAGTATTTTGAGCAGCTCCGGAAACAATCAAGATATTTAACGAGACTAATGAAATTAACAAAATTCCTAAGAGTAAAAATTTTGAAGTTCTTAATTTTGTTTTCATTTTATATTCCTGCTGGAAATGCAATGCTCCTTGTTGCGAATTGGAATTTCTCTCCCGTGTTTCTGTCGCTTATGACATAAATTGTACTGCCTTCGTCTTGCTTGAACTTTTCAACTTTAAGGTGATGGTAATAATTCATGTAAACTGTTGTTTCAGCGTCGCCATATCGTGCTTCCATGTTTAATATGCTTCCTGCAATGCCAATCATCTCATAAAGATTGTTATTAGTCACGGCTCCCAAGTCATCGTATCTCTCTGAAGAATCTTTGCTGAGTGTGAGTACATTCTGAAAATTCATTTCAACTCTTCCCGGCAGAATTTCAACATTAGAGTCTCCTGGTTGGATATCAACATTGTAACCTTGCGCCTCGAAATTTTTTTTCAATGATTCCAGACACGAAGTTTTTCCCGAAACAAGATTTTGCTTTATTTCATTTTCAATTTGATTCTTTAGCAATGGCTTTTGCATCACGCATTGAGTATAATCCTCTTCAGTGTAGCACAAATATTCAACTTTTTCATTTTGATAAAGTATGTAATTGCCCGGATTTAAACTTCCTCCTTGAAGGGAGATTTTTTCTATTGTCTCACTTAAGGATTTTGACATGCAATTTTGTATAAACACGTTTGGATTATTTGTACTTACTCCAAAACCTGTTTGTATTTTCGGCAAAAAAAGGTAAGCCAGTACTCCAATGACAATTATCATGATTGCAATTATAACAAAGATGGTAATTTGCGAGCGTTTGCTAGAAAAGAAATTATCAAGTTGATAAATGGTGCTAAAGCGAGTTGAGAATTTTGATTTAGGCAGAATTCTTTTATTAATGACAAAGTCAGAACTTGAGCACCTCTTTTTCATGAGTAAATTAGAGGAAGATTATTTAAAAATTCTTTGGAACTTTTTGGTTTGTTTTTATGCCAAGATTGCTGAGCAGAAAACTGCGCATCTCAAGAATGCCGACAATTGCATTCTTGATGATCATCAAGAACTGATAAGTTCTTGAGACTTTAGTGGCGAGATGAATGCAATCTTGGGTACGAGGATTTGCTTGAGTTTTGCAAATCCTTGTTCAGGAAAATCACAAGATTTTCCTGCATCCTAAAAACGAGCGTCAATCAGCATCGTTTTTTTGATCTCTGATTATTCAATTAAAAAATAAGAATGGCTTTCTTTCGCTAGTATAATTTACTGTTCATCCCAGATTTCGGAGCGAGACATTTCAGTAAGTACTTACTTGCACGGCGCATTTGTTATTTTGATTGTCTTGAAAATCTCTGCACTTTATGTAATACGTTTTTCCAGTAATCCATTTTGCGCTGTGACTTGTGGAATAAAGAGATTCCATGTCTTCTGCCTTGTTTGTGTCGAAGAAACACTGCTTTTTGTCGTCAAATGAGAAGTAGCATTTTGCTTCCTCGTTTGTTATCACATTTAGGTTTCCTCCTGCATTAAATGTTCTCACTACTTTTGGAGGTGATGAGTCCAGGTTTAGCGTGAACTTCGCTTCAGATTCTTTTATATTTCCCGCAATATCCTCGCATTTTACAGGGATTACATAGTTTCCTTTGACAAGAGTAAGTTTTTGCTTGTGGATGTTAGAATTTGTGTTGAAGAAAGGTATGAACTGATTATTCCATTTGTAACTGCATGATGCAACTCCGTTGTTCATTCCCTTTGACGTTTTTGCAGACATTTCGATTTCAAACAACGCGTCTCCGCCTTTTATTTCAGTGAAGGTGTTCTTGCTTACATTTATTTTGCTTCCCCCAACCTGCACAGACAATTCATCAATTTGCAATTCTCCTTCGCTTACTTTTAAGTTGTAAACAAAGTCGTTTGTATTGATGTTCCTTTTTCCTCCGTCGCTGTTGTTTAGCCACGGCTGATCCTTGCATTTGAAGTAAAAGGTGTTATTTTTGTTTAAATTTTTCAAAGTTGAGAGGCATTTCCAACCGAGCAGTTCCCTGTCTTGAAGATTTGTTGTGCATGTCATTTTCTCAGTCATTGAATCATAATTTTTCCCAGGAGTTGTTGAATATTTACATTCTGCCGGCTCGTTTGTCCACATAGTGAAATTTATTTCTTTTGTTCCGAATGATAGTGCCGCGTTGTTGTTTGGAGATGTTTTTATCGTGCCGAGATTTACAGGAGTTATGTCATCTCCGGAATTTATGCAGAATTTCACGACGTAATCGTTAAGATTGAAATTTCCGAAATAATCTTGGCATTTTACATACATATTCACATTTCCCGTGAATCCTTGGATTGCATCACCGCTTATTTCGCTTGCTTCCAAAAAGCTCAAGCTTAATCCTCCGACGACAAAACTATGATTTGACGTAAAGGAAGTTCCCTCTCCAGGAAAATTGTTCATACCGTTGAAGTCAGATGTTCTCTCAAAGTCCCATTTGCATTGTGCGAATTCACTTGTCTTTAATTTAAAATCAACAAAGTTGAATTCAGGAAGACATTCTCCTTCTTCGGTTCTTATTTCGACGCCGAGAGAGTTTGGATTTTGGAATTTGAAACCCTCTGTTCCTATGACTTCAGGGGATATTACCGGAGGACTTGTTTCATATTGTATGCTTTCACACACAGGATTGTTTGTATTTTCGTTTAGCAATTTGCATGCCTGCCCCAGACTTTCGCATTTGTATTTTGTGCACGGTTTTCCCTGAGGATCATTGTTGCACGCATTGCAATCCTCGCCGCCAGTAGGTGCTTGCCAAGGCAAACATGAAAAGCTGACCTTGACTTGCTTTGTTTTTCCCCAGCCGGAAAATATTATTATTGCTATTATTATTGCTGTTATTACAATTGTCCACCCAAGTGCTGCTGTCGAAGCGATTTGACTTGCTGCCGTTTGTATTCCTGCCCCAAAATAACCTTGCTGTGCCGCGTAAATTGCCACAGCGCTTCCCAAAACTCCGGTAGCCATTGTCAATGCAGTTGCAGCTTCTCCGCTAATTCCCAAAGAGCTTGCAAGCCACTTTCCTGCCAATGCACCAATGATATTTCCAACTGCCGCGATTCCAAGTGCTCCTAATAGTTCTGCCCCTGTAAATGCATATGATGCTCCCTCAATTGTACCGAAAAATTGTATATTCCCTCCAGTAACAAGTGCTTTTGATGCAGCAATAAAATCGTTGAACAATGGAACAAGTTTTCCCGTAGCAGCAAGTGCAGCGATTCCTATTCCTTTCGCTCCAATTTCTGCCATTAACATATTTGCCCCTTCCGGAGTGAATTGGCTTGCATCTAGTGAGGTTCCGATTGCAGCGAGGAACTCCTCATTAACTTCAAGCTCGATAAACTTTCCTTCTTCAACTTCTGCATATTGTGCATATTCTGCTCCCGAGACGCTTGGTGCTCCAGACACCTGAATGTTGTCTGTTCCTTCTCCTATGTAGTTTACATAACTTCCACAATCACCGAGGGAAACACACAGGTTGTTCATCTCTTCTGCGAATTTTTTCGTTTCACAAGCACAGTTCGCAATGCATTTCCATCCTCCGAAAAGTTGTTTCTGATATATCACGGTGCATTGCTGATTTGCCAGAGAGCATATTTTACTGCTTATGTCCTGAGGATCTTTCTGGCCGAAACCCTTCGGATATTCTGGAACGCACATGCTGAATTTGAAGTACTCGTCGACGTTTACGTTTCTTATTGTGCATTGTGAATTATCATTGCACGCTGTTGTGTCGGGAGCACCTCCGCTATTGTAGTCAATGCACCTTATTGCCTCATTGACGACACACGCAGCCATTGAAAATTCGATGTCTCCCTGAGTTATTATTCTTTGGGAACATATCTGCCCTCGCGCAGTGCCACAAGTGTTCACTTCTATCTTTCCGTTATTGCACGAGGCGAGGTAGTGCTCGCTCCCGACTGTGTCTTTTCCGTCGCCAATTGCTCCGTCGTAAAGGCACCATTTTTCGCCATTGTTCCATTTTTCTCCTTTGTTGTCAACACAATTCAGATTTTTGCAGGCGAAATTTCCATAATCTGTTTGTACTCCTGCTTCCCCGGAACTTGAGCATTGGCTTCCGGAAAATATGTTGCAGTTTCCGCAACTTTTTATCGAACTGTCGCTGTTAAGATTTAAAGAACATGTTTCATCTGAGACTTCATTCCAATATTCCCGATTTGCGTCGGGATTTACTTTTGACGAGTCATAGACATTTCCAGCATTTCCGCACGAATCAACGAAGTAAACTTTGTCGTTGAGACACATTGTATTTTCAGTAGGAATGCAGTTTGTTTCAAGAGTTGGATTTGTGCATAGTATACTCTCGTAAAAATTTCCGCTTATTGAAACGCATTCAGACAGCGTCGTGAATCTGCAATTTCTGCTGTTAGAAACTATGCATGCCCCTTTTTTTATTTCTCCAAGGATTACAGGAAAATCAAGTTCAGTGGTTCCCTGACGGAAATCTACATCAAGTCCTTTTGACTGAGACATTAATTCGCATTGTTTTTTTGTTGTGATTTGAAGGTTTGTTCCTATGACGCACGTTCCCGTAGTGCATTCTGGGACATTGTTTACAGCCCTTGAGTCCCAAACACCGTTGCTGTTTTCACATGCTTGCTTTGGAGAATTTGCACTACAACTTTCTCCGTTTTTTATGACGCACGTTCCCTGCACACATTGTGATGTTTCTGCACAGGTTGTAGGTAAAGGATTTTCACAACCTTCAGGGTCTTCGGAGTTAATTCCTTCTATGACGTCTTGACATATTGCACCATTATTGGTTAAGAGACAGCAGTTTGTTAATCCCTGTGCAGACACTGTTCCAATTTGCTTTATTAAAAAAAACCAAGACAAAAATCCTCCAAATTTTTCAATGAAGTTGGAATTGTTTGAGTAGTCCTCAATTGAACTTCCGGCATTCTGAAAATTTTCCTCATTGAGCAAATAGCTATAAGCGAATGGTGAATTAACCAACAGAAAAATTTGAGTGATCACCATGGCAAGTCCAAATTTCACGAGATAGTTTTTGTTTTTCATTTACAATCCTGGAGGAATTGCGCAACTTCTCACGGCGAACCTAAAAACCTCCTTGCTTTTTTTATTTTCCACGACATAAATTTTGCTTAAATCGTCTGTTTTTGTCAGTGAAATTGAGAATTCGGGATATGCAAGCATTATCCCTGAAATTTCCGCATAGCAGAATCTTGCTTCTTGATTTACGATTTCCAATACAGTCAGAGATGTTTCGTAAAGTCTGCTGGCGAAGCTGACTTCAAGATTGTTGTGATCTGTTTCTTTGCCGGCTTTTGTTATTGTAAGTTCCGAATCGGTTTTTACAATCACTCTTTCCGGGATGATTTCAACGTCAAAATCATTGTACTTGTAATTCACGACATAACTTTTTGACTCAAGGCTGTCCACGACTTCCAGGAAACAATTCTCTACGTCTTTCGATATCTGATTTTTAATCTCTGTTTTCAAATCTTCCGTGAATGTTGGTTTTTGGTTTATGCATGAAGTGTAGGAATTTTTATTGTAACAAAGATAGGTGATGTTTCTTGATTCTTCATTTTCAAATGCGAACTCTTTTGAAATTCCTTTGTTGTCATATCCCCCTCTCAATGAGATAAATTCCAAACCTTCTTTAACGTAATCATTAAGGCAAAATTCAAATAAGGATTCAGGATTTTCTTCTCCTACAGAAGAAATTTCTTCTTGGAGTCCTCCTCTGAAGGCAAAGAATAGAAGGATTCCAAAGACGATTATAGCTCCAACAATTATGAATATTGTTACTTGCCCATTTTTACCGTAAATGTTCATTTTAGAATCCATAAATTAACCCCTCGTTTTTTTATTCTCTCTATTTTTTTTTCTAACGCCATTTCAAGAAGCCATTTGTCAGCAGTGTTCCAAGAAATCTTTAGCAGTTTTGCAATTTCCGAAGAGGTTGCAATCCTGTTCTTTCGCAGAAACTTTAATACTTCATCACTATGAGATTTCATAATATTATTCATATTAAATTTACTATGATTTTTAATATGCGTATTAATATGACTAAAGAAAGATATTATTTAAAGGTTTTTGATTTTTAATCTATATTCTCTACTCTTGGAGCCAAAACAAAACTAAGTTCCATGTCGGGATTCTTGAAGTCAATTCTAAGAGGATGATCTTCGGCAAATCTTAAAAGCGTTTTTTCGGACATTTTTGCCCCTTTCATGAACTTTCCAAGATATTCAATGCTGTATTTTGCCCTGCAATTTTCGGCATTTATTTTTGCCTGTTCATTAGAAAATTCCGACATCGCTGAATTTAGGGATTTGGCTTCTATTATGAACTTTCCATCCTGTATGACGAAAGAGCAAGCATCGGAAACGACATGGCAGTCCTCTATTGCGGCAACGAAATCTCCCGAATAAAGTTCAACTTCGGAAACAAATTCCATGTTTGCGATTTTCTCTTGAAAGTTAATGTCTTCACTTTCAACTTCTATCAGATTCAAGGTGAATATCCTTTTTATCTTGTCTTGAATAATTATCTTCAAAAAATTTTCCTGACTTTCCATGATTAACGAACTTCCAACGCCACACCTCTTTAAGATTTGCTTCAAATTGTCAAGATTTATTCCAAGTGCTTCGTTTCCAGTTTCAAATTCTGAAAATGAACTCTTGAAAATTTTGAAGGTGACCATGGAGACATTTGCAGGATCCATTGCCGTTATGCTCATTCCTTCGCTATTTATCTTTATCCTGACTTCCGTAACGAGTTCGGATATTATCTCGACAAGTTTTGAAAGCAACGAAGGATTATCCAGTTTTATACGCATTTTAGTAAAACAGTAGGGGCTCTTTTAAACATTGTTATTGTTTAGTATAGGGAAAATATATAAATCTCTCGGATAATTTTTTTTATGGTTTCCTTCAGGGAAAAAAGGGTTAGAGAAATTGTTTCTGTTTATTATTCCCGGAAGGATGTCCAGGAAGCAATTTTTGAATTCTCGCAGAACAGGGAAGTGTCGGCAAGATACTTTGAATCATTCGGCAAGCGCCCCGATTCTCTTCAGTACAAGGGCGATGTATTTCAGGCTGTAAAAAAAGGCGCAACTTCATTCCATTGCTCGGAAGAACTGTGGAAAAATCCCCTGGAAATCTCTACAAACATGAAGCGCGAAAATCTTGACGATCTGAGAATGGGGTGGGATTTGGTTATTGACATTGATTCAAAATATTTGGACTTCAGCAAGGTTCTTGCCGAGCAGATTCTGAAAATCTTAAAATTTCACGGACTTAAGAACATAGGAATAAAATTTTCCGGGAGCAAGGGATTTCATATCATTGTCCCATGGAAAGCTTTTCCAAAACAAGTAGGAGAGATTAGAACATCGAGGATGTTTCCGGAATGGCCTCGCATGATCCTGAATTACATAACCGAAAAAACAAAACCTCTCTTGCTGAAAGAAATCACAAAACTTACGACTGAAAGCAAATATCTTGTTGATTTTGAGGCGAGCAAGGAAGTTATCCCTGACATAATTCTTGTTTCTTCCAGGCATCTCTTTAGAATGCCTTACTCATTGCATGAGAAAACATCGTTGGCCAGTGTTGTTTTAAATCCCGAGGAGATATCAAAATTCCAGCCGAGAGATGCGAATCCTCTTAAGGTCTCTGTTAGAAATTTTCTTCCCGATTCAAAAGAAGGAGAGGCGACAGAACTTCTTACTTCTGCACTTGACTGGCACAAGGAAAATTTTTCAGAGGAAGTAACTGAAAGGAAGGAATCTGATTTCTCTCCGGTAAAAATTGAAAATCTCTCGGACAAATTCTTTCCGCCGAGCATACAAAAAATTCTCCAGGGAATTGATGACGGTCGTAAAAGAGCCCTTTTCATTCTTCTTAATTTTTTCCGCAGCATAAGTATGGGGCGCGCTGAGTTGGAAAAAAGAATACATGAATGGAATAAAAAAAACAAAATGCCGTTGAATGACGGTTATGTAAAATCCCAAATCATGTGGAGTTACAGGAACAAAATAGTTCCTCCGCCGAACTTTAGCAAGGACTACTACAAGGGTATTGGCATAGTGCCGACGGATGAAGAGCTTAGATTCAAGAACCCTGTGAACTATGTTTTGAGAAAGAGCAAGGCAGGGGAGAAAACAAGTGGTAAGAGTTAAGTAACAAGAAATTTTAAAAACGTGCGTTGTTTATTTTATTGATGAAAAGAGTGCTGATGACTTTTGCGTTTTTGCTTTTGTTCTCCGTGGCCTTCGCAACTTTTATCTCTGCCGCATTGCAGGACTGCTCTCCCGGAGACAAAGATTGCAAGACAAAAGAAGCGTATTCATGTTTGGAAGGAAAAATTTCCGATAAGACATGCAGTAATCTTTCTCCCGAGGAAAAAGTTTTTTCTTTTTTGGCAACGGGAAAATGCAAATCAGAAACACTTAATAGCGAGGGATATAAGGAAGATATAACTTTCACGGCAAAAACTCTCTTGGCGTTAAAGGAGTCGGGATCTAACACAGATGATGCTAAAGATTGGCTCTTTGATTTTAACAGAAGCTCAATTGGTTTGGAATGGTTTCTGGAAATTGAAAGCCCTGAATCAACAATATGCACAGTTGACTATTCAAACTCAAACACCATCAAGATAAACAAGGATAAGACAATCGCTTCCGTGACAGGAGGAAGTTGCCTGAAGAAATCATCCAATGGTTATTGGGTGGAGATATCTTCTGGTTGTTACGATGAGGAATTTAAGATATCTTGTGACAAGCAGTTTCTCACAACATTAATTTACAAGGCAAAGGATGGAGAAACAATTTATGTATCGGAGAAAACAAGTTCCGCATCTGCGAGTGGAGAAACAAAGGAAAAAGTTAAATCAATGTGTTTTTCAACGAGTTCAAACTCATGCGACTACGAAGGAACTCTTTGGGCGGCATTTTCACTGAGCGTTTTGGGAGGAGATGTCACTTCTTATCTTCCTTACTTAATTACTTTCTCTTCGGAAAATGAGAAATTGCTTCCAGAAGCGTTTTTGTATTCTATGACTGGAAATAACGAGTTTAAGAATTTGATTTTGAGTAAGCAGATAAACAACAAATGGTGGGTGTCAAAAGAGGACACGTATTACGGAACAGCCGTCGCCCTGTTGCCATTTCAATTTGAAGAGCCAATTCAAAAAAAAGATTCGTTAACTTGGTTATTCAATGAAGCCCAAGGAAGCGATGGCTGCTGGGATTCCGGAAACATAAAAAGCAACGCTTTTCTTCTTTATTCAATATCTCCAAGAAGTGTTCCCTCTTCAGAAAGTGCGTGTGAATTGTCAGGCTTTTTTTGCACGTCACAAATTCGCTGCAAGGGAAATGTTCTTCCGGGATATGCTTGCTCTGGAGCATTTGTTTGCTGCAGCACCGAGCCGGAAGTTTTGACATGTGCACAGCAGGAAGGGGAAATTTGCAACTCAGGTCAGACTTGCAAAGGTACAGGCTCTTTAACTGTTGATGCTTCAAATCTTAATTCAGGAGAGATTTGTTGTCTTGAAGGAACCTGCTCCGAATCAACGTCTCAAGGTTCGGCACTTTCAGAATGCGAAATATCCGGAGGAGAGTGCAGAATTAACTCGTGTCTTTCAGGAGAGGAAAAATCATTCAAGCAATGCAGTTTCAGCAGCGACATTTGTTGTGTTCAAAAAACTTCTTCGGGAACAAATTATTTTTGGATATGGTTCCTGGTTATTCTGATAGTTCTGGTTGCAGTAGGAATATTCTTCCATGATAAATTAAGGCATTATTGGGTCATTGCAAAATCAAGATTCGGAAATTTCAAGGGATTTGGTGGTAAGTCTTCTTCAGGATCACCTCCCCCAGGACCAAGCGGTGCTCCTCCTTCTGGATTTACACCCTTGAGAAGGATTCCTCCTCAAAGACGCATTCTTCCGGGCTCAGGAGGAAATCACGAGCGCAGAGTGCCAAAGTCGCGATCCCAAAGCGAGATTGACGAGGTTTTGAAAAAACTTAAAGAGATTGGGAAGTGACTTATTTATTCCGTTTCTTTTTATACAAAAAACCTAGAATAGAATAATCTTCTGAGTTTAAGACTCCTAAAGATCTCCCCCATATCAGAACCAACTCCTCTTCTAGAAATCCGCGAATAACCCATAAAGTGTAACTACTAAAAGCAATAAATATCATTATTGTAGATAATCCTTCGGTTGATTTTCTCTTAAAATTTTTTCTTATTTGACCACCATTCAATTTTTGCAAGCAAGCTGAACATAACTGTTAAAACACCAATTAAACCACCAAAAGTTATTGTTGCTAAATCCATCCTCAATAAAATAAATTACTTTTTTTATTTTTAGATTTATACAGATAATCTCTCTCTTTCTAATGATGTCTCCCGTCTTATCAAAGGAGATCTGTACAATCTTCTTCTTTCTTTTTCGTCTTTATGAACTATGGTCAGGAGGAAAGTTCCGAGTTTTTTATAGTTCTCCTGACTTTTTAGTCCAATCTCATTTTGTGCTGTAACATACGCTTTTGGATGTGCCGATACAGCTATGTATTCTTCCCTATGTTGCACATACCAATTATCATTGCCCAACAATTCCTGAAAATAAGCATCCGCATCTTTTATTTCTTTTTCGAATTCCTTTTTTCTGTCTCTTATTATTTTGGATTTTTTGAACATCTCGTGTATTAAATCCTCTGCTTCAGAATCAAAATCTCTTTTTATAGGAGACATTATGGAAACGCTTCTGTCAAAAAGATCAGTTTGCTCATAAACTTCATCATATCCACCAAAAACAATGTATTTTTTTGGAAATCCTTGCACTATTATTAATTTCCCTTTATTCTCCTTGTACCATTCATCGTCATCAATTAGTCCATCTAAGTATCTTTTTGCGATTCCTCTTCTTATTCCTTGTTCTCTTTTTAAATATTCTTTAAATCCCATAGAAAGTGATTCCTTTCCTTATTTATAAATATTCTGCGACAAAATTTATTAACCTTTTTTCCTTAATTAAAAAATGAAAAAAATACTTTTTTTGTTTTTGGCTGTCTTTATTATCCAAACGACTTTTGTCCTAGCTGTTCCCGAAATTCAGATGTCTGAAAGTTTCAAGCAAGGAGAAACCATGATTATCAAGGTCTCCGGGAATTTTTACGAGTCCTTGTCTGAAAACAAGATTTCTTTTTATACAGGTCATGTCGTGACCTCGGTTCCTTTTAGTGTAGGAAAATTGGAGAACGGTTTTTATATCTCTGCGCAACTTATTGATAAGAATCCTGGAAACTATTCAATAATTTTGGAAGATGTGAAATATTTTGAGGGAAACAAAATAATTGAGGGAGATTTGTCAAAAAACTTTTCTGTTACAGAAGAGTTTGCCGACTTTTCGGTTGACAAGGGATTTGTAATAACAGGAGAGAATTTTTATATTGAAATCAGAAATCTGGGAGATAAGGAAATTGATGTGAGTTACGTGTACAATGAAAATTCCGGGACATCAAAATTAAAGGTTGGCGAAACAAAAAAGATAGGCTTTAATGCAAGTAGCCAGGGGCAGAGTTTAATATCGCTGAGCTCCGAGAATTCCAAATATGAGATTCCTGTCTATATTTTCGCAGTAGAGGAGAAAGAAAAAACAAAAAACTTCAGGTTTGAGCCATTTTTGTTAAATGTTACAATGTCAACAAATTCGGAAACAGAGACAGTGATTTATGTCAACAACGTCGGAAATTTGGATATTGAAAATGTTTCCCTGGAAATATCAGAATCATTGAAGCCATATGTTTTTATTTTAACTGGAGATATTGGAAGTATGGTTCAAAATTCAAAAGAGATGATAGTTCTAAAAATAGTTTCACCTCAAAGCGAAAAAAAAGTAAGTGGTTTTATACGCGCTGTTGAAAATTCTCAAGACGAAGAAATTTTGCCCGTTCAGTCAGAGATAACATTGAATTTTTTAAAAGATTTTTCTTCAGTGGCAGAAGTTAAAGGGAGTACTACTGTTTCCGAGACATGTTCCAATCTTAACGGGAGTTTATGCACCGGATTGCAGAAATGCAGCGGTGAGATTAAATATGCCAGCGATGGTGTTTGTTGCATCCTTCCCGCGAGTTGCGAAGAAGCAAAAAGTGGCGGCAGTGCTGGAAAGATTATAGGTTGGGTGATAATGATCCTTATTGTAATCTTGGCTTTTTGGTTTTATCTTTTCAAATACAAGAATATCCGCACGTTTGAAGAATTGGTGAATTTTTTTAGAAGTTAAATCAATTTTTTTCCTTTTTTTCTAACTTTCTTTTTTGCTGGAGATTCCTGACCTTTCTTTTTCTCGCCCATTAATTCAAGAAGTTTTTTTTCAAGAATCATTTTTTCATTGCTTACAACGCGCGCTATTTCATCATATCCGTGCAATCTTCGCGAAACTTCATTCAATATGTCGTTCCACCCGTTATTGTTTAGCACTATGGCCTCGGGATAAACTATCTCTATGTGTGCAGGCATATACTTGAACATTAATATGACTATATGAAGAACATCTTCAACCTCAACCTCAACCTCTGCAAAATTCATGTAGAAATCCTTTTGATCTTTCATTAATTCCGGCTCGTTTATTTTTTTGCTCATGACTCTGACGCCTTTTTCCTTATCGATTTCATTGATTATTTTTTCAAGTGTCTCGGTCAGATGCTTTGGAGGCCGGCCTATAACTTCAATTATCATTACTGCTTGAATGCCCTTCGTTTCCTCAATCGAACTCATTTTTTTCCTTTCTTCCTTTAATCAAAAACAAAAACAGGAGCAGGATGCTGAAACCTACAAATCCGTAAATTGCGTAATTATTTTTGAATAAACTTTTTCTATTCTCTTCGGTATTTATACTTTTTGGCACAAGATTTATCACTTCGTTCTCAACTTTAATCGTCTCCACGCTAGCAATATTTTCAAAAATTTCCGTTTTTGTTTCATTCTCTTCAGTTGTTAAAATTTCTTCTTCCAGTGCATCTTCTTCATTCTTAGAGGATTCATCTTCAACACACGCAAGTCCCTGGGTTTTTATCTTGTTCAATGTTGCCTCTCCGATTCCGTATGCGCGCGTTAAATCGTTAACGGAAACATAAGGTCGCGAGTCAATTATTGCCTGTGCTTTTACAGGACCTATTCCATAAAGCTTATCCAATTCGGCTTTTGATGCTGAGTTTATGTCTATCTGTTCTTCACTACACGAAGCAAAAATTCCACCCACTAAAAAAATAAAAAGCGTTGCCAGAAAAAATCTTTTCATAAATCTACTTGTTTTTTTAAATTATAAGTTTTATTATATTTTTGAGGAGAAATATTTTACGGAAAAAACTGTGCAAACTTTTTGCCCTTCTCTCTTGCCTCTTTCAGCGATATCGCCAGATTTTTTCCTGAATCCTTAAGGAATTTTGGTTCTATAAACAGCCACCCTTCCCTGTTGAATCTAAGTGCAATAACGGGAGTAAGGTCAAAAATCTCGGAAAAAATCAAAAAACTTTCAATTTGTTTTTTATCAATGTACTTTATTGGCTTTTTTGAGGACTTTACTTCGACGGCATATTTTTGTCCCCTCTTCCCCGCTATAAGATCGCAGTCGGCGTTTTCCATGGTTCCACTTCCAGCAACGCGAACCACGCGAAAATTGTTCTCAAGAAATTTCTGGAAGAGTTCGCGTTCAATTTTGCTCCCCTTTGCTTTGTTCTTCGGCATTTCTCAAGAAGAGCAGTTTAGCATATAAATTTTTCCACAAAAAACCTTAAAAACCCGTTATGTTTAGATTTTTAGTAAGTCGGGTAGCCAACGTCGGGACTTGCTTTTGGATAAGCGAATCTTGGAGAACATCAAGATTAGTTCTGAGGAAGGTCCGCCCACCACGAGCGACTTCGTGGTAGAGAGTATCTGTTTTAAGATAACTCGTGCGGAGTCGCAAGATAAAGGTTGTTCGTGAAAGCGAATTGTCGTGAGGCAAAGCTCTGCTACAGAAACGCCACAGCCCTTGCTGAACAGTGAAGTGTGAATGGAGTTACGACGCAAGGGATTTGATGAAACGAGCATCTCAACCGGTGCAACCTCGCGTCCTTGAATTCGACAAGGTTTTCGCCTTTGGCGAAAAAGGACCAATGGGCTTAGTGGAATGTTGGTACATTCCCTTCACCACTGAAAAGTTTGGTGAGGAATGACAGAAGGTGGCCTATTCCCGACTTACAAAATCAATCTAATGAAAATACTCCTGCCATCTGCCAAGGCAGAGTGGAGCTAAAAGCCTCTTTTGTTTTTGGATTAAGTGATTGTTGTAATTCTCCCATTTTGTACATGTCCAAGGCATTTTCAAGAGAAATCCTCGACGGAAACGGATTAAAATCGTGATTTCCTTTTTCAAGATAAAGATACGCTTTGATTCTCATGTCTTTTTCAAAGCAGGTTTTGCTATGATACAAACCCCCTGTTCTCTTGTCAATTACAAGAATAGGATTTCTAACTCTTTTTTGACAGCAAAGATTATCACAGTATAAAATTTCATTGCCTGATTCGTCAACTTTTAGCTTTTCTTTATGCAGTTCAAAATCAGAAGCCTTGAGAGAGTTACACTCTAAAATTCCTGTAGGTGTGTACATAAATCCCAATCTGTGTGCAATGTCCTGGTCTTCTTCGTTTAAAAATGAGGTGCCATATTCAAAATTAACACTTGCATCATAAGTATTTCCCCATCCCCATCCTGTAATTTCAACTAGATTAGCTGTTCCGCAAAAAAAAGATAATTCCGGGACAATTATTCTCGGATTATAAAAGCATATTTCTACGTCTCTGTTGCCGGCAAGTTTGCCAATCCAATTCGTTTTTCTTGCAAGATTCATACGCTGAAAAGCAATCCTTGCATTATACTCATCTTTAATCAGAGAGTCTAATTCTTTATGGTGTTTTCCATAATCCGACACCGGTTCAGTTAGATTTGTAGCATCTCTCAGAGGAAGCTCTCTTGGGAATAATCCAAGAAATACATTTTTTATCAGATACCATGCGCCAACTTTCGGAGTAGCTCTTGACACTGCTGCATTTAAATCCTGATAATCCTGAAAATTTAATTTTGATCTATCAAATGTCTCCATAAAAATAATCGTGAGTGTTATTTTATAAGGATTGTTGTAACCAGCAACATATTTAAAAAACAATTAATTCTTTTTTCTATAAGGGGATGTAGCTCAGCGAGAACACGAAGTTTTCTCGCGCACTTTCCGGTTTGAATTCGTTTAAACCGATTGGTTGCTACATCAAAACCTTGTGGGGATGTAGCTCAGTGGGAGAGCACATGACTGAAGACGAAAAATCAAAGTGTTAGATATCATGGTGTCGGGAGTTCGATCCTCTCCATCCCCATTTTTAATTATGCTAATCGGTTTCTAATGAATAGGTGTCTGAAACTGGAAAAACTCTTGAACAATTAAAACCAAAAATACAATGGTTGTACATATCAATTTGCGCTTTTTCTTTTGAATCATATCTTCCTTTATTCAATTGGGTCCCGTCGTCTCTTAAAATGTTAAAACCCCATATGGCCCCCCCCATTAAGTCGGTGTCGTTGCCCATTCTGGAATTAAAAAAATCTCTCCTCAATCTCCTCTTCCTGTCTTTCAAATTATCATCCATTATAAAATTAATCCCAAATTATATTTAAGGTTTTAGATTCTAAAAAATTATGTTGAATACTCCTGCAGCAAGAACTAACAATCCGAACGCAATAACGAAATGTCCGAATTTTACTTTTCGCGAAAATTCCATGAGAAGATGAATTGTCATCAAACCGAATGCGAAAGATACAATCAACGCAAAAAACATTTCCTTGATAAAGATGAAGCTGTTGAAGTTCAGAAAAACATTTCCTAAGAGAACTATTGGTAAACTCATTATGAAGCTGAGTTTCAACGCTGTCGTGTCGTTTACTTTTCTGAAAAGAAGTCCCGATACAGTCAACCCGCTTCTTGAAAGTCCAGGGATTACTGCAAACCCCTGCAAAATTCCAAGAAAAATGCTGTCCGAATCTTTTAGGTGATATGCTCTTCTAAAACCAGCATTACTGGCTCTTAATTGAAAGATTCCCGTGACTAATAAAAAAAATCCCACAACTATGTTAACAGTCGCACTCGTAAATGGCATTTCATTTATCTGTATTATCTCGATAAAATTCAAAATAGCCAACCCCAAAACTCCGGAAATTAATGTTGCTATGAACAAAAATCTTAATGTTCTTCTTGTCTCCGAGTCAGAGTATCTATAATTAAAAAGGCCTTCCGTCAAAATTAAAACCTCTTTTCTAAAATAAATCAGCGCCGCAAAAAAAGTACCCAGATGCAAAAGCAACGCCTGCCTTAAAAAAAGATTTAATTCAATAGGCTCAAAAAAATTTGAGTTTACAAAAAGCAACAACCCCTCAGAGCTTATTGGAATCCACTCCGTAACACCCTGAATGATTCCCAGAATAATCTGCTGAGTTAAATCCATAAAAAGATTAGAATTGAGGTGTATTAAAACTTTTTTGATTCAAAACTTTTATAAATAACATTTGTGTAAGTTAGAAAATGGCAAAAAAAGAGGGAAACCAAAATTCTGAAAGTCTTGGCGTCAGCGGTTTCACACTCGGAGTAGTGAGCATAGTTCTTGTGATATTCTCGCCTCTTGTCGGAATCATTTTGTCAATTGTAGGATTTGTTTTTTGCACAGTCCAACAAAAAAGAAAATCTACAAAACTCGGAAAAGCAGGAATTATTCTTTCAATTATCGGATTTATAGCCAACATAATATACTTTATTTTACTTGTTAAATATCTGATTCCCATAGTGCAAGAGCAAGTTGCAGGACTAAACGCAGGAGTTTATTAAATGATTTTTCAGAAAAAAGCGGCAGTTGAGATGTCCGTCGGAACAATTGTAACAATAGTCCTTTTAATGACCACTTTGATTCTTGGACTTGTTTTGGTAAGAACGATTTTCTCAGGGGCCATAGAAAACATAAACAGCATAGACCAATCCGTGAAGAACGAAATAAATAAATTGTTTGCGGAAGACAATGCCAGAAAAGTGGTCGTTTATCCTCCCTCGAGATTGATAATAATAAAGAAAGGAAATAAAGACTATCTTGGATTTGCATTTTCAATAAGAAATGTGGAGACTATCTCCGGGAAATTTGATTATACTATTACTGTAAACGATCCTGACTTGAAACAGAAATGCAATATAAACCTCAACGAAGTCGAGAATTGGATTCAGGTCGGGAGAGCAGGAAGCGTTACAATACCTCCTGGAAGTTCAATGCAAGATCCGGAATTTGTGAGATTCCTAATCCCTGAGACGGCACCGCCGTGCACAGTAAGATACGGAATAAATGTGGAGAAGGACAATGTGCCTTATGGGACCACGGTTAGTGTTGATGTCAAAATAGAGGCAGAGTAATTATTTAAAAATTGTTTTTTCTTATTAGTAATATGGTACTTAAATTGTATAACACTCTAACAAAAAGGAAAGAGATTTTCAAACCGATAAAAGATAAAAAAATAAACATGTTTGTTTGCGGACCGACAGTTTACAATCACTCTCATTTGGGGCATGCAAAAACATACATTCAATTTGATGTTATTGCGAGATACTTAAAATGGAAAGGATACAAGCTTTTCTATTTGCAGAACATCACTGACATCGATGACAAGATAATAACCAGGGCGGCAAAAGAAGATACAGATTGGAGAAAAATAAAAACCAATTACGAAAAAGCCTTTCTTGAGGACATGAAAAGTCTAAACATCAATTCTGTTGACAAATACGCGAGAGCCACGGATTATATCCGTGAAATAATATCTCAAGTAAAAAGACTTACAAAAAAGGGCTATGCATACAAGATATCTGATGGGTGGTATTTTGATTTGAACAAAGACAAAGATTACGGAAAACTTTCCGGAAGAAAGATTTTGAAAAAAGACGACGCAGTTTCAAGAATAGATGAAAACGTGGAAAAGAAAAATCACGGAGATTTTTGTTTGTGGAAATTTTCAAAACCGGGAGAGCCTGTTTGGAAAGCGGAAATCGGCGAAGGCAGACCAGGATGGCACATAGAAGACACGGCAATCACTGAAAAAGAAATTGGAGTTCAGTATGACATTCATGGGGGCGCAACAGACCTGATGTTCCCTCACCATGAAGCAGAAATTGCGCAAATGGAATCTATCTCGGGAAAAAAGCCTCTTGTGAGATACTGGCTTCACACGGGATTTCTGAAAATAGATAAAGCAAAAATGTCAAAGTCTCTTGGTAATTTCAAAACCATCAAAGATGTTCTAAAAGACTATTCCGGAGAGGAGATAAGATACTTCATGATATCTTCACAGTACAGGAAGCCGATTGACCTGTCAAAAAAATCCCTTGACAACGCAAAAAACTCGTATGAAAGACTGAAAAACATAATCTCAAATATTAAGGACGACAAAAAAACAAACAAGGAATATCTGCAGGAATTTGAAAATGCAATGGATGATGATTTCAATACTCCAAAGGCAATTCAAGTGATGTGGAATTTTCTCAGGGATGGAAGTGCTGAAGGAAAATTAAGGACAATAAAAAAATTTGACGAAGTTCTTGGTCTAAATTTATTGAAAACCAAAAAAGATGAAATTCCAAAGGATGTTGAAAAACTTGCAAAGGAAAGGCAAAAATATCGCGAGGAAAAAAATTGGAAAAAATCCGACAAGATCAGAGACAAAATTAATAAACTTGGATATGTTATTGAAGACGCTGAAAGAGGTTATTTTCTGAAAAAGAGGTAAAAGAAATGAGGGAAAATATCAGACAATATTACAGAGAGCATGAATCCTACAATCGCTATTTTATGAACAACCAAAAAAGAGTAAATGAGATAAAAAGTATTTACACTCATTATAAAAAATATTTTGGAAAAAGAGTTTTGGATATTGCTTGTGGTGGAGGAGTATTGGGCTTCATAATAGAACCAAAGGGGCACGAATATCTTGGGGTAGACGTAAATCCTGATATGATAAAAGGAGCTAAAGAGTATGCCACAAAAATAAAATCTAGAAATAAATTTTTATTAAGGAATATAGTTAAGTCAAAAGTCAATGGAAGATTTGATACGATATCTCTCATTGGTAACAGTTTAGCACATTTTACAACATTTCAATTTGTTAAGGTATTGGGGAACTTACCAACTGCTGAATATTTTATAATTGATTACCGGGATGTCGTTGAAATTCTATCGAAGAAACAATGGAAAGATAAAATGATTGAAAAAAGAAGCGGGAAAAAATATATTAGTTTAACAGAAGGATTTAATACAGAAAGTGGAGAGATATATAAAAGTTCATCTCAAAAAGACAAAAGTAAAAAAATAGAATTTATACACACAATTTGGTCCCCGTTCATTTTGGAACCTATGATGAATCTTAAAGGTTGGCAACTTGTTAAAAGAAAAAAGGAAAATGTCTGGCATGGCTGGATGGAGGTTTATAAAAAATAAAAATGGCAAAAAAAGTAGAGTGGTATCATGATTTTATTGATTTAAAATATCGGCCTAAGAAAACCGATTTGAAAGTTTTGTTTTATTTCGAGCCATCAATCGGGATTACCAAGGATGATGCAATAGGCAGAATAGCTTCAGAATCATCTACGGGAACGTGGACTACATTGCACACTCTTCCAAAAAGGATGAAGCAAATAATGGCTGTTGCCCACAAGATAGAAGGAAATTATGTTCATATTGCATATCCGATTGAATTGTGGGAACTTGGAAACGCTCCGCAGCTGCTGAGTGGAATTGCAGGGAACATATTCGGGATGAAAGCGTTGAAAAATCTTAGATTAATTGATGTTTCACTACCAGAGAATTATTTGAAATCATTCAGAGGACCTAATTTAGGAATTCACGGATTGAGAAGATATTTCAGGATTTATGATCGTCCTCTTACAGGTGCTGTTCCAAAACCAAAACTCGGTTTCAGTGCAGAGGAGCATGCAAGAATGGGAATGGAAACATGGTTGGGGGGATTTGATTTGGTGAAAGACGACGAAAATCTCACAAGCCAAAGTTTCAATAATTTTTATAAGAGGGTCAGATTAATGTCCAAGATGCGTGACAAGGCGGAAAGTGAAACAGGAGAGATAAAAGACGCGCTGATTAACATAACTGCAGAGACAGGGGAGATGAAGCGCAGAGCAAAGTACCTTTATGATTATGGATTCAAATATGCCATGATCGACGTTGTGGCGTCAGGAGTTAGTTCTGTGCAAACACTTCGCGAAACTTTAGGGGATTACAAAATGGCAATCCACGCGCACAGAGCAATGCATGCATCGTTTGACAAAAATCCTCGTCACGGAATTACAATGCAGTTTCTTGCAAAGCTTATGAGAATGATTGGGGTCGAGGAGATACATTCCGGAACAGGAGTGGGAAAGTTGGTAGGGAGCGTCGATGAATTGAAAGCAGTTTCGTCTGTTTTGAGGGAAAAAAATGTGGAAGAGAAAAAAGGATTTTTGCTGGAACAAAATTGGCATAAGACAAAGCCCGCTTTTCCGGTGAGTTCTGGAGGGTTGCATCCAGGCTTGGTTCCTGAAGAACTAAAAATCTATGGGAAAGAATTTGTGCTTCTTGTTTCTGGAGGAATTCATGGACATCCTCAAGGAACGCGCGCTGGAGCAAAAGCTGTAATACAGGCCTTGGAAGCTACAAGAAAGAATATTTCCCTCGAAGAATATTCCAAAAGCAACAAAGAACTCAGAGAGGCATTGGAAAAATGGGGAAGGATGAAACCGAAGTAAGATTTATTAGTGCCATTAATTTCGTGAGGTAATGGGGTTTAGAAAATATGTTTTTAGAGAATATAGTTCTAAATTTTTAAATTACTTTAAGAAAGAAAAAGGTTATTTGAAGAGTGTTATACCTTATAATATTGAAATAGGGCATGTTGGAAGTACCTCCATAAAAGATATGAAGGGAAAAGGAATAATTGATATTTTAATAGGCGTCAAGGATAAAAAAGAAATTTTAAAGATTAAAAACATCTTGAAAAAAGAAGGGTACAAATCTACATGGGTGAGAGGACCCAAAGATAAAATTTCGCTCGAAAAAGATTATGGAATTTTTAGAAAAAGAAGATTGCATGTACATGTTACTTTTATTAATAGCACATCGTGGCGAGAGTATGTTTTATTAAGAGATTATTTAAGAAAAAACCCAAAAGTTGCTAAAAAATACGAAGAAATAAAGAAAGAAGCAATGAAAGTCTCAAAAGGAAATGGAAGAAAATATCAACTTTATAAAAAAGATTTCTTAGATAATATTAAAAAAGAGGTTTTAATCAAAAAGTAAAATGCCTCAAAAATTTCGCAGAGCTGTTTTTGTTGTAACATATGCACGGACAAAAAACGGGATAAAATATCTCGTCATGAAAAGAAAATTTCATTGGCGTGGCTGGGAATTTCCAAAAGGAGGCATTGAAATATCGGAATCTCTTGATGGTGCGGCCAGAAGGGAAGTCATTGAGGAAACCGGGAAAAAACCGCTTAAATTAAGAAAGTTTAATTTTCATGGGAAATATCTCTACAGAAAAAGATTTCCCGAGAGAATGGAATATATCGGGCAGAGTTTTATCCTTTATTGTGCCGAGATAAAATTTGGCAAGATAATAATTGACAGAAGGGAACATTCATCTTACAAATGGCTAAATTTTGAGGATTCGTACAAAAAGCTGACACACAGAAATCAGAAAGGCTCTTTGAACATTGTCAATGAATGGCTTCTGAGAGGATAGCCAAAGGAATTTGATTGTCTTTGAGAAATATTATTTTCTCAGGGTTTAACTTCTTTTTTATTTCATAAAATGTTTTTTTGGCGTCTCTTGGACCGCGACAACTGTACATGTTAAAATAAATTGCATTGTGTTCAGGGTAAGTGTGAATTGCAAGATGTGATTCTGATAGAAGAACTAGCGCCGTGAATCCTTGTGGTTGAAAATTGAACGACAAAAAATCAAGTATATTGAAATTGTCCTTTTTCAGCGCTTCCTTTATTGTGCTTTCAATTAAAGCGTTTTTCTCAAAAAATGTTGTATCTAACCCTGCCATTACGCAAGAAATTTCGTGCCCTACCATCGGAGATTTGTAATAATTGTTCATGTTTTATTTTCTTATTGTGAAATTTATTTTGTAGTTCTCGGCCTCGAAAAATTCCTTGGCAAATTCCGCGATTTCAATAGGATTGTAAAAATTGCATGAAAATACGTCGAGGAAGATGTTGTTGGTTTGATTCACGAAATGCCCGGATATAAGAGATGTTTCAATAAGTTGTGTCATTGAAAATCCCGAAACTCTTGGATCTTCACCGAAATCCACGACGACGGTTTCGCCAAAACGTTTTACCTTTATTTTGTCGCAGAGTTTTGCTACAAATTCCTTGACTTTTCCAGCGCTACGCACTAATTCAGGATTGCAAGTATGAAGATCAATGCCACTCCACAGTCCCCAGTAGTTCTTCTCTCCGAAATTCTCTTTTAATTTTTGTATCTTTTGTTCCAATTTAAGACAGATGTTTAAAACAAACAAATGTAATTAAATAATTTCTATTTAAAAAACTATTCCCTATAAATTTAAAAGAAGCCCGTACTTTTAGAGGACATGAAATTCAGGGAGATAACTCTTAAGTCGGGGGGAAAAATCCTCCTCGGAAAAGACGCAGAAAGCAACGACGAATTAATGAAAAAATTCAAGGGCAAGGCGAATATAATTCTCCATACAGAGGAGCCTGGAAGCCCTTTTTGTGTTATAGATACTCAAAGACCTGGCAAATCAGAGATAAATTCTGCAGGGGTTGCTTGTGCAAAATTCAGTCAAGCGTGGAGAGGCACTAAAAGTGACGTCGTTGTGAATATCTTTACCGGAAAGGACATAAGCAAACCCTGGCTTTCAAAAAAAGGAACTTGGAAGGTTAAAAATTCAAGAAAAATAAAAATAAACAAGAAAGACATTTTGAATTTTGAAAAAACCCTGGGGGGAAACTAAAATGCCAACAATAGGTAATTTACAATTGGGAAAGCAGGGAGTTACGGAGAATTTTCTAAACGGGCTGAGGAGTCAATTCAACACGCGCGAAAACATAAAGATCTCTGTTCTTAAAAATGCGACTCGCGATAAAAAAGAATTGAAGAAATTCTCCGATGAAATTCTTGAGGGGCTGGGTAAAAATTACACCTCAAGAATAATCGGCTTTACGATTGTGGTAAAAAAGTGGAGAAAAAACGTTAGATAAAGGAGTTTTAGTTCCGGAAGTAAGATTTATAATAAACATAAACTTAATCATAAAATGGAAGAGGAAATTATCAATAAAGATGAAGCAAAGAAAAAGATAATAATATCTAATTTGGTGTTGGGTGTTTTGTCAGCACTTATATTTCTTTCAGGATTTGCGGCAATATTTACAGGGGCGATGGTTACAGCTAGTTGTGCAACAGGAGAGAATTCATTGGGATTCATTTGCAGTGATGCTTACGGAATGATAACTATTTTTTTTTCCATAGTTTATTTGTTTCATTATTTGTTTTTTATTTTATCACTGATAATGTCCTGGGTTCTCTACAGTAAGAATAAATATAAGTGGGCGGTTAGGTGGGCCTATTCTCCAGTAATCACTTTATCAATAAACATCTTAATGATTCTGTTGTATAAATACATTTTTTTGTCAGGGTTTTCTTAAGATAATTTTATAAACCATTATCTCCCAGTTATTCTGTGTTGGACACTCCACAAGTTGGAGGATTCTAATTCCGTAAGGAATGCACAAAATAGAAAATGGGCGTTTATGACATAAATCCGCAGGAATATAACA
>Ga0209542_10004626_pt1 | contig 28110 bp, 26 predicted proteins | sample RifCSPhighO2_01_FD_184028 | JGI IMG/M metagenome (GOLD analysis project Ga0209542, IMG submission 184028) | Soil microbial communities from Rifle, Colorado - Rifle CSP2_plank highO2_0.1 (SPAdes) (version 2) | ecosystem: Environmental > Terrestrial > Deep subsurface > Rock core/Sediment ...
AGGATATCCACTTGGGAGGCTGGGAACAGAAACCCCGCTTGAGGTCGTGCGCATCACGCCAGACGGTTCGGAAACACGAGAGGGTGTTATCCTACGCCCAACAGAAGTGGATATCCTGTGGGCGGCAGATTCCTACACTCCACCCTTCTTTCGTGGGAGACCGCTCCCAACACCCGGCACAACACTCATCGTTGAGGCACTTGCTCGCTTCAAACGTAAGGACGGTACGTTTATACCAAAAAAAGACCTCGTATACACATGGAGAATGGGAAACACCGTCTTTGGTAATGTTTCAGGAAGAGGAAACAACATCGCGCGTATTCCGTCTCCCCTCACACTCGAAACAAGCACCCTTTCTGTTGAGGTTCGATCCATTGATGGCGCGATGGGGGGTAGAGCAGCAACGCGCGTCTCTTCACACACCGTAACACCAGTCCTCTACCACGACCACCCACTGTTTGGTGTGTTGAGAAACGCGGCCATTCCAGAGAGTGTTGTTTTTAGTGACACCGAAGCAACGCTTGCAATTCTGCCGTATTATGCAAAAACGCGAACTGCCGTCAGTCCAGATCTCGAGTATTCTTGGTCTGTGAACGGAGATGTACTTGAAACCGGCGAAAGTAATGCCAATAAAATTATCGTGCGCACAGATGGGGGGTCTGGCCTTGCACACATAGAACTTACGCTGCGCAACATCGCTTCTGTAATGCAAGATGTGCGTAAGGCGTGGAAGATATTCCTCGAAACCGAGCCCAAGAATGGCTTTTTTGACCAATAAACACCATGAATAAACTTCGCGCCACAGTACGATATACACTCATTGGAATTATAGTGATTCTGCTTTGTATTTTAACGTGGTGGTACTTTTTTTTGGAAACAAAACAGAACGCTGTGGTAGAAACCGAAAGGGGACGTGGTTTACGTCTGGAAACACCACAATTTTCTTCTCCAGCAGGAAACACATACTTAAATCTTGTGCGATCGATTCCATCAACCCCCCTGTGGCGCGAAGCACACGATACCGCAATAGCGGTTGTTGATTTATTTACAGATAAAAAGCAGGGCTCTAAAGATGCGGCGGTAAAACAGGCGACACTGTGGCATGTCAGTGAACTTCCTGTTGCCGGTATGGCGTTTGGAGCACACGATACCACGCTTCGATTTATTGAGCGGGCGACTGGACATGTTCTAGAAGCACACCTTGAAACAAAAACACTTTCTCGAATAACAAATACAACCGTGCCTCACGTTGAGGAAGCATATATAGTAAAAGATAGGGTATTTATCAGAACAGAAGAGGGGGGGGTAGTAACAACGGTAACCGCGCTCGTTGAACCCGCGCTTGGAACTACACTGGAACAAAAAAGAAAACTTGAAGACTACATTACATCCGTCGCGCAACACCCGGACGACTCTATTACATACATTATTGAACAGCCCGGAAAAAAGCCTGTCGTAGTTTCGGCAAAGCCAGACGGCACACAACCAAAAAATGTTACAACGCTTGGCACCAACGGGTGGGATGCACGCTCATTTAACAAAAACCATATACTTTTAGTAGAGCGCCCCGCAGATGATGTGTCTGGATACGCCATCGAAGTAACACCTTCGGGCGTGTCCCCGCTTCTACGGAATCTCCCGGGCCTTACGGTACAAACACACGCGTCTAGCACCTCTCTCTTATATGGAACGTCAGCAAGAGGAGTGTTGTCATTATTTTCACAAAAAAACAGCATCACTTCGCCCCTCAAGCTCCCACTGCATACACTGGCGGATAAGTGTGTATTTGCGCCAAATGGAATAACCGCATACTGCGCACAACCAAAAAAACTCCCAGAAAAAGGCTTTCTCAACGCCTGGTATCGCGGAGAAACACACACGAGCGACTCGTGGTGGAGCGTTGACACGGCGCGAGGCACCGCAGAACTTTTCTTTGATCCGGAACTGGAAGATGGTGTTTCTCTTGATGTTGAAACGCCGGTTATGAGTGAAGGAGGAGCATACATTGCGTTTCGCAACGCGCAAGATTGGTCATTGTGGTTACTTTCGTTACCATAGAGATATATGATTACCGTTCTATATACAAAAATAAAGATGTGTGCAAAAGTATCTCTCGCCGGAATGTATCAAGGGGTTGCAATCATTTCTGGCTCTACCGTTGAAAGCTCTCCCTTGTTTTCGCCGCTGTTTGACCAAAACCAAAACCTCACAGGATTTCTGAATAATTTTTTCAACATTGCCATAAGTGTTGGGGCAATCCTCGCTGTTATGCGTATCGCGTGGGCAGGATACTTGTACATTGGGAGTGACTTATGGACAAAAAAAGAGCAGGGAAGAGAAATACTACAGGATGTCGCTCTTGGGCTCCTGCTCCTGCTCGCGATATTTATTATCTTGAAACAAATTAACCCGGATATACTAAAACTAAACGCTTTTTACGACTCCGTGAAAGAGGGACAGATTGCCAGATGAATCAGGGTGTGTAACGAATGACTACTCTGCGCGCCCTACCCTCACCCTGAGACTCCGTCTTTATATTCGGAGCGCCGGCAAGAGCGGAGTGTATAATGAGGCGCTCATATGCGCTCATGGGGGTCAATTCGACGTCATATTGAAAAGACCGCGCGCGTTCTGCTAAAACAAGCGCCTTCGTTTGTAAGTCAAGAATTTTCCTTGAACGGTACCCGTTCACGTCAACCAGAAAAAGTGACCTCTCTCCACCAGCCTCCGCAACTCCGGCCCTTTTTTCTATAATCCTTTTAACAAGGTAGTCGATCGCGTGCACCGTATCTCCATACATACCAACAAGAACAGACCCGTCTGTTTCAATGTTGTATATTTTTTGCCCGGCGATATCCTTTTCCACAACATCTTTATGGGAAGCGCCTAAAGCACTCAAAAATTCCCGTACCGTTTCTTGAACATCAGACATGCTGTCCCTTGTACCACAAAACACAGTCGTCTTCCAGTTTTTTTGTACCAGACCAAAAATGGGTGGCGTTGGGGGTTCCCATCACTTACTTGTTTCCCGATGCGCGCCATGAAATCTCTTGCCTGTGTAATATTCTTGTATGATGAGAAACGTGTTGCTTGTCGCCCAGTAGAGAGGCGCCGCGGCAACTACCGTGTAGGAAATGACACCAATGAGGACTGGAAACACGAAGCGCATTTGAAGATCAAAGCTGCGCGCCATATCAGATGAGAAGGAATCTCCCATTGGTTTTTTCGGTTTTGTGCGGGGGCCCATTGAAAGGCGCGTGTACACCAACTGTGTAATAGAAGCAAAAAGCGCAAGAATGATGCTGTGTCCATCCATTGGTATTATTCCTAAAAACTCCATGTGCACTGCGCTTGGGACTGTAATAAAAGAATATAGAAGGGACGTATCAACGGTTGGAAAACCACCAAGAGCAAATACCCAGTACAACCCCAAAAGAACAGGGAGCTGTACAAGCATAAGTAGTATGCTTGAAAAAGGACGAATGTTGTTTTCTCTATACAGCGCCAACGTTGCACGAGCGTGTTCTTCTCTATTGTCTTTAAACTTCTCTTTGAGCGCCTCAACCTCCGGCGCTATACGTTTCATACCCTCCTGTGTAAGCACCGCTCGCTTTGAGAGTGGAAAAAAAATAATACGCACCACAACCGTAAGGATGATGACTGCAAGTCCCATGTCATGGAGTGGAATACTGTCAACCAAAAAAACCAACGCGTTATAGAGTGGGTCAAAAATTATTGCATGGAATACAGTCGATATCATACGAAACAGTGTACCCCGTCAGCTCTTGGTATGAAAGTTCACCTACATATCTACCGCGCTCCCGCCGTGTGTACACGCTCCATAAGAGACGTGACCTCTTTTTTCATAGACGCATAGGTGGCAAGAACTGCATCCTGTTTTGCATAGAGGATAACTACAAAATGTGCCGGAAAAAGAGTATAGGGACGCAGAATATCCCGAAAACGACGCTTCACGCGATTGCGCTCCACGGCGCTCTTCGACACAGTGGTTGAAACAACACACCCCACCCTCGTGTGTTCATTTTTTGTAAGAGGAAAAAAAGAAATTGAGCATAAAGCCCCAGATACCCGTTTGGGGTTACGAAGGTGTGCAAAAGTTGCACTGGAAACTCTGCTTTTTTTTGGTATCACAGTTTTCTACAGACCCAAACGAGCCCTTCCTTTGCGCCTTCGGCGCATAAGAATACGCCTCCCTGTAGAGCTTTTGAGACGAATCCGAAATCCGTGAGTCTTCATGCGTTTACGCTTTTTGGGCTGATAGTTTCTTTTCATACGAGCATAGTACGTAGAAAGTGAGAGAATAGCAACTAACAAAACACGAAACCGAGTCATCGTGTTTTTTTGTACACACTCTATACACACCTTATAAACAGACTGAAGGGGGGTTACGTCAATAGCCCCACACACTATCGCACGTATACTTTATATGTATGATTACAAACCGAGAACTATGGCAAAGCGCTTTGGTACAAATAGAGCTCGGTACATCTCAAACAAGTTTCAGAACCTGGTTTAGAAACACAGACATTGTTCACCGAGAAGGATCGTCGGTGCACGTCGCCGTTCCTTCAAAAATAGTAAAAGAGTGGTTAAAAAATAAACACCACAAATTAATACTGAAAGCATTGCGTGGACTGGACTCTTCGATTCGAACCGTAGAATATACAATTCACAGAACTCAAAATATACAGGACAGAAAACCAGAACGAGTGCAGGAAAACGCGTCTTTTGACCTCGGAAGTCTTTATATAGATAAGAGAGACAATCTAAACCCTCGATACACTTTTGAAACATTTGTTGTTGGTCCCTTCAATCAGATCGCGCACGCGGCAGCAAGGACTGTCGTCGAAAAACCAGGGCTCACCTACAACCCTCTTTTCATCTATGGCTCAACAGGAAGAGGAAAAACCCACCTCATTCAAGCAATTGGAAATTATTTTAAAAAAACACACTCAAATAAAAAGGTTTTTTACGTTACATCAGAAAGATTCGCTGTTGACTACATGAACGCGGTAAGTTCTGGACGAGCGAACAGTTTTAAAGATCAATACCGCCAGTATGACGTGCTGATCATGGACGATATTCAGTTTTTTGCAAAAACAGAAAAAACACAAGAGGAACTCTTTCATTTATTTAATGCTCTATACGACAATAACAAGCAAATTGTATTTTCTTCTGACAAACATCCAAACCTTCTTCCGGGATTCGAAGACCGATTGAAGGGCCGGTTTAGTGCTGGAATGGTCGCAGAGATTCCTGAGCCAGACATTGAATCAAGGATAGCAATAATAAAAGCAAAGCTTGAACAACATGGGTTTTCAATACCAGATGATATAACTTCTTATATTGCAGAACATATACGGGGGAACATACGCGAACTTGAGGGGGTTATAAATATGCTTGTGTGTAAATCCCAGCTTAAAGGAAAAATAGTTACACTCGCTGATGTACAAACCCTAATAAAACACAGTATAAAGCCACCAAAGGGTGTTTCCGTCGAGGAAGTTGTCCGTAAAATAGCAGGATATTATGGTATACCAGAAAAAAGTATTTATGAGAAAACGAGAAAAAAAGAAGTCGTAAAACCACGCCAGATTGTTATGTATATTTTGAGAGAAGAATATAGTATGTCCTATCCGTCCATAGGGGAAAAAATTGGAGGAAGAGACCATACAACAGTTATTCATTCGTGCGAAAAAATAAAAGAAGAAATAAAACAAAATATTGTCTTAAAACAAGAGATAACTCATTTATGTTCACTAACCGATGTATAACGTGTGTATGTGTGTCGAATAAAAAAATAATACAAAAAAAGAGATACCTATACACACCATATACACACATTTCAACATACTGTATACAAAAATAATCACAAAAAAATGTCTACAATGAAGAATAAAGCGCAGTTGTGCACCTACACACACCACTAATAGTAATAGTATTCTATATGAAAATAAAAGTATTAAGAGAATCTCTCGTAACAGCGGTTACCGTCGCGGAACGCATAACTGGAAAAAAAGAAACACTTCCTATTTTATCGTGTGTTGTTATTTCAGTGGGGTCTTCTATTACTGTAGCGTCTACAAATCTTGAGTCTGGTATAAAAACAACACTTGTTGGAGAAATAATTGAAAAAGGAATAGTTGCGGTATCTGCTTCCATACTTTCTCAAACTATTCGCTCTATTCGCTCTGAATACATACTACTTAAAACTGAAGATTCAAATCTCGTCATTGAATCAAAAGGAACAAAAACGCTCTTGAAGGCTTTTCCTCATGAAGAATTTCCTAATATACAGGCTCCAAAAAAAAATAATATTCACGTTGAAACAATAAAATTTTTGAAAAGTATCCAGTCTGTTATATATGCGGTTTCCTCATCAATGATACGACCGGAAATAGGAAGTATTTATTTTGTTGCAAAAGGAAAAATAATAACAACTGTTGCGACGGATTCTTTTCGTCTTGCGGAAAAAACAACACAAAAAGCAATTACAGAAGGAGGGGGGGAATTTCTTATACCTCTTAAACATGCGCTTGAGCTCGTTTTTGTTGTTGAAAAAATAGGAGCACACTATTTGGATATTTCATGCGAAGATTCGCAATTAACGGTATCTGGAGAGGAAACAACGTATACGTCCCGTGTTGTTGATGGTACCTTTCCAAACTACAAAGAAATTATTCCAACATCTTTAAAAACCGAAGCGATTATTTTAAAGAGTGATTTGGTTGACATCCTAAAAAAAGCTCGGATATTTTCTGGGGCGGATAAATCTATAGGATTTCACCTATATCCAAAAAGAAAGATTTTTTCCATTACGGCACGCTTTTCTGATGTTGGAGAAATGTCGGATACTCTCGACGCCGCTCTTTCAGGAGATGACCTCGATATCAATTTTCATATTGATTACGTGGCGGACTGTTTACAAACAATTGATTCTGACAGTGTTTCTTTGTCGTTTGCGGGTGTTGGTAAACCACTCGTTGTCAGAGGAGTCTCAGATTCTTCGTTTTTATACCTCGTGATGCCATTAAACAGGTGAGGACACGTATCGTTACTACCGAACGCTGAACTGAACAGACGTTTCTTCTGCACCACTTGAACTTTCTGCAACAGCGCGCAGGGTCATACTCCCAACATCTGTTGGTGTCACAGACAGTATATAGGGCTGTTTTCCCACCGATCCAACATATTGTCCGTTGAGGTATAGTGCGATTCTTGTTACATTGTTTGGATTTTTGTGGTCAACAATAACAGCGAACGGAGTTCCTCTCTGGAGCACCGCTCCTTGTTTGGGTTGTACTATGAAAAGCGAAGACCCTCCCTGTGTGACTGGTGCCGCGGAAAGTAAAGGAAGTGAGGATGTTCCCTGTAGCCAGCGTTGAACAGAATATTCCCAAAGCGGAAGTTGAGGATCACCCGCACTACCCGGTTTTCCCGATCGTGGGTTGTCTTTTTCTACCCAGTATAGGAGGTCGTGAACTTCCCCAGAAGGAGAGGCGTTCCATACACCCCTAAGCATCGGATGAAGATCATCAAGCTGGGTCTCCGGCGGAGGCGGAGCAAATCTCTCGGATGGATACTTTTGGACTGCGTAACGCATAAATTCATTCCACAGCGGGGCGACAATAAATCCAGCAACCCGTTTTTCCATTGCTGAGTTATCGTTATTCCCAGCCCACGCTCCGGCGCTTATTGTTTTTGTATATCCAATGATCCACGCGTCTCGATAATCGTTTGTTGTTCCAGTTTTCGCCGCGACGGACGATCCGGGTATGTATAGGGAGGACGCTTCTCCAAATGCAGGCGAACGCGCCTTGTCATCTGAAAGAATGTCAGAAATCGTGCGCGCGATAGAAATGGGGATGACCCTTTCCGACTTCTGGGTGTATTCTTCCAGAACTGTTCCATCCGCGTCTTCCACTTTAAGAATTGCGACGGGTGTATTTTTGACGCCGTCGTTTGCGAAAACTCCATAGGCACTGACCATGTCTAGGAGATACACTTCCCCCCCTCCAAGGACAAGCGTTAATCCGTATTGGTCACGATTTCCTAGTGTTGTAACTCCCAGGGACGTTGCATAACGGAGTGCGTTTTCTACCCCAGTCATGTACAAAACCTTAACGGCGGGAATGTTTATTGATTGTGCCAATGCACTTCGGAGTGTAATTGGGCCACGAAACACACCATCGTAGTTTTCTGGTGAATAACAATCTTCATGAGTTTCCATATCGTCTGGCTTGCAATCTGCCGCAAATTGCGTTTTTACATCAAACACAATAGTTTCCGGTGTATATCCTTTTTCAAAAGCAGCGGCGTAGACGAATGGTTTGAACGCTGATCCCGGTTGTTGCGGCGTTACGGTTACATTCACCATTCCATCTATATCCGTATCAAAGTACCCACGTGAGCCGACCATAGTTAAAATTTGCCCGGTTGACGGGTCTATCGCTAGGAGTCCGGCGTTTTCTGCGTTGAAGTTTTTTTCATTTGAGAGCGCGTATGACAGGACAACATCCTCTGCTTTTTTCTGCAGGTCGTAGTCAAGGGTAGTAATTATTTTTAATCCACCGTTTGCCACGGCCTCAACCCCATACTTTTTTTCTACGTATTCGCGAACAAAAAACACAAAGTGTGGCGCTTTGATTCCAGCAGTCGCCTCGCTCTTAAACTCAATATTCTCTTTTTTCGCGTTGTCGTATTCCTCTTGTTCAATAAACCCATTTTCAAACATTCGTTGGAGAACAAGGTCTTTTCTCTTTTCAAGTTCGTCTCTATGGGTACCGTACGGAGAGTATCGCGTTGGTGCTTGGGGGAGAGATGCCATGTATGCCGCTTGTGCCAACGTCGCCTCTTTCGCGGAAACGCCAAAAAAGTACTGACTTGCCTCCTCTACCCCGTAGAGTGTGCCCCCATAAGGAGTTTCGTTCAGATATGCGGAAAGAATTTGATCTTTTGTATATATGTGTTCCAATTTTATTGCAAGCAATATCTCTTTCAATTTTCTTGTCAACTTTTTTTCCTGCGTCAGAAGCGTGTTTTTGACCACCTGTTGAGTGATTGTAGACCCACCCTGACTGTAGGATCCACTGAGCACGTTTACCGCCATGGCACGGAAAAAAGAGAAGGGACGGAACCCGTAGTGTGAATAAAACGTTGTATCCTCAATTGCGATAGTCGCGTTACGGAGGTGGCGGGAGATGTCTTCTAGCGGTACGGCAGTTCTGCGCACTGCGCCATGGACGTCGTACAGTAAGACATTTCCCGTTCGATCATATATTTTTGTTGATTCTGCGATGCGTCGCGTATCAAAATTGTCTATGGACGGAATTGAAAGTATTGATGACCACGCGAAAAGAATGCCTCCCCAAAAAAGCACCGTGGCGGCACTTCCCACCACGAACAGTCTGATTGTATGGCCGATTGTGCGTCGGATTGAGCGAGACATGACTATATGGACGATTGTACCTCTCTATCGCTCTGTGGCAACGGTGTGCGAGAGACATGTGAGTCCGAGCGCGACCGCGTCGTATTCATCGTCGTATTTAATTTTTTTACGTATGGTGATAAGCGCATGCACCATCTGTGCTACCTGGCGCTTATCTGCGTTTCCAGAGCTGGTTATTGCGACCTTCACTTCACTTGGCGAGTATTCACGTACCGGTATATGTGCCGCCGTTGCTATGTACATGAGCGCCCCACGAATTTCAGCAATCTTAAGCGCAGTTTTTTGATTTTTGGAGAAATAAACTTTTTCGAGCGCGACAACATCTGGTGTGTATTGTTCTATCAAATCTTTACACGTGTGTCCGACAGTGAAAAGGCGCTTTTCGAACACATCACTTTTTTTTGTTGTGATACACCCAGAATACAGAAGGAGTTCCTTTTTTTGTAACTCGCGAGTGTTTTTTTCAATAACCGCGACCCCGCACCTGTCGTACCCGGGGTCAATCGCAAGAACTTTCATATCTATACCGTACGCTTGTACGGCAGCCAACGCAACGGGGGGACACCCCGCAGTAGATGGTGGCGAATGAATATGCTCACCGGTGGTGACATGAAAGGAGGTCGTACTAGAAATACGAAGATACGTATAATCAACCGTACTGTTTTTCACATATTCAAGTTATTCCAGTTGTTGTACAAAATAGTCACTGACGTACGAAGGTGGGGGCGTATGTCTTTCGTGTGAGAAACGTCGCCACCATTCACTGACGGGGTATACTTATACACATGAAGATTTCAAGAGTCGCATCCGCCATGTATTTCAGAAACTTTGTTTTTGGCGTCGAAGATGGGCTTGTATCAACGGTTGGGTTACTCTCTGGTATAGCAATCGCGGGCGTTGCCCGCGAGACTATCATACTAACGGGCATCGTTCTCATCCTGGTTGAGGGGTTTTCTATGGCCATAGGAAGCTTTCTTTCCGAAAGTTCAGAGGAGGACTACCGCGCGCAAGCAGAGGTGGCCCACACAAAGGCGGTTACTTCTGCTGTGGTTATGTTCTTTTCATATAGTGCCGCGGGTTTCGTTCCGCTTGCCCCATATCTTGTTTTCTCTGGGACACAGGCCTTCGCGACATCTGTTGTGTGCTCTCTTGTCGCCCTGTTCGCACTCGGAAGTTTCGGTGGAAGGGTATCGCACACAGGACTTGTACGGGGGGCAGTGCGAATGACAATAATTGGCGGACTGGCTGTTGTGCTCGGAGTTTTGGTCGGGTCGATGTTCACGTAGTTATATCAGTGTTCGTGTAGAAATTCTCAACATCCCCATGTTCATCCAACACGTCTAAAATATGTGTTAGTTGTGCACTGTCTGCCTCAGAGAGATGCATGACAGTCTTTGGTACATAGTCGGTATTTTTTTTATCAAACGCCCACAAGGCACTTCCCGGATGTGCAAGAGTGAGTCCGTTTTTTGAAAGTGTGTGTTTTATTTCTGCAGACGTTCTGTTTTTGTTGTCAGTGAGTGCCTCAATGATGATGGCGGCTCCTCCCGGGCCGTATGTTTCATACACTACGGACTCAAGGGACGATGCCTCAGGCGATGTGCCTTTGGCAATGGCGCGTTCAATATTTTCTTTTGGCATGTTTGCTTCACGAGCTTTTTCAACCGCTGCCCTCAAAGAAGGGGAAGTGATGTCTCCTTCCGCTTTCTTGCTTTCAACGGTGATGCGTCGAGCCATTTTTCCGAACACGGCGCTTCGTGCCGCGTCGTTTGCCCCCTTCTGCCTCTTGATTTGTGACCATTTACTGTGTCCAGACATTGTGAGTATCAGAGTATCCGAAGGTCTAAAAACAAACAACCCCGCTCTTTCTAAACCCGAAGAAAGAGCTGGGTTGTTTGCGCATGGTTTTATCTCTTTTAATTTTTAATCCCAAACAGCTGTTGTAGCGCAGCGAATACTGCTGCCACCAAGTTTGAGGTTGTGGGTGGTTGGGGCATACTACCTCCGCTTGGCGGTGGCATCATGGTTTCTCCCCCAGATGGTGGAGGTGGTGACATGGTCCCACTTCCTCCTGGTGGCGGCGGGGACATCATCGTGCTGTCTCCGCTGGTGCCACTTTGTGGCGTGTATGACCCCGCAGGAGGCGTGTACGTGGACCCTGGGGGTGGTTGGTGGTTACTGTCCCCAGTTGGATACGTGCCGGTAGTTCCTTGGTATTGCCCGGACTGCTGTTGATACTGCTGGTTATATTGTTGCTGGTATTGCTGGTTGTATTGTTGTTGATACTGCTGATTGTATTGGTCACCACTCGTTTGTGTTTGATATTGCTGACCACCTTGCTGATTGGTTCCATTCTGTTGGAAATTAGACCCATCCATTTGAAAGTTCGCGCCATCTTGCTGAAAGCTCATTCCATCCCTCTGAAAATTCGCTCCATCCATCTGGAAGCTAGCGCCATCCTGTTGGAAGTTAATTCCGTCCCTCTGAAAGTTTGTCCCATCTTGTTGATAGTTCGCACCGTCTTTTTGGAAGTTCGTCCCATCTTTTTGGTACTGCTCGTACTGCTTTTGCATTTCAGAGGTCATATCTTGGAAGTCGTAACCCCGTTCTCCTTCTTGAAAGTCCGCGCCACCTTGTTGATAATTCATTCCGTCTTGTTGGAAATCCATTCCATCTCTCTGGAAGTTCGTTCCATCAGGACCAAACCCTTGCGATTGATCAAGTCCCGGAGGGGGACCAAAGCCACGGCGGTCCATGGCGCGCTCTTGTCCAAATCCGTTTCCTTCTCCCGTCCCCGGAGGAGGACCAAAACCTTGTTCCTGTGCGAACGACATACACTGTTCCGTATTCTCTGGGTTGTCACAGAATGTTCTACACTCTTGTCCGCGGCACCCACCAGGGCCCGTCATTTCTTGAAATCTACGTCCTTCATGTGCTTCTTCGGGAGAGATCATTCCGTTTTGTTCTGCAAACGCGAAACACTCCTCGTGGTGTGTTTGGTCATCACAATACGTGCGACACTCTTGTCCGCGGCACCCACCGGGGCCCGTCTGATTCATCATTTTTTTCGCCATCTCCATTTCTTCTGGCTTCATCATTCCGTTTTCAACAGCGAATGTCATACACGCATCAGAGTGTTCAGGGTTTTCGCAGTATGTTTGGCACTCTCTCCCTTTACACCCACCGGGGCCCGTCTGATTCATCATTTTTTTCGCCATCTCTACTTCTTCCGGTTTCATCATTCCGTTTTCAACAGCGAAGGTCATACACTCATCGGTGTGTTCTGGACTCTCGCAATACGTGCGACATGCCTCTCCTCGGCATCCGCCTGGACCTGCCTTATTGCCCATTTTGCGCGCCATTTGTGCTTCTTCGGCAGACATCATTCCGTTTTCTTCAGCGAAGGCGACGCACTCGTCCATATGTTCTCCTGATTCACAGTAAGTGCGACACTCCTGTCCGCGGCATCCGCCAGGACCAGTTTTGTTTCCCATTTTTTTTGCCATTGCGAGCTCTTCTGGGGGAATCAAATTATTTTCTTCGGCAAACGCGATACATTCTTCAAAGTGTTCTCCCGACTCGCAGTACGCGCGACACTGTACTTCACTACGACATCCTCCCGGACCCCCCTTCGTAAGAACCTGTCTGGCGACACGGATTTCTTCTGGTGGGATAAGTCCTCTCTCTTCCGCGAACGCGAGACACTCTTCTCCGTGGTCGAGGTCTTCACAATACGTTTTGCACTGCTGTCCGCGGCACCCGCCAGGGCCAGCATCAGATCCAACTTTTCTTGCAATGTTCGCGTCTTCTTGCGACATGAGTCCGTGCGATTCTGCGAAAGCGATGCATTGCTCCACATGGTCCGGATTATCACAATACGCGAAACATTGTTCTTTTGATTCGCAGTTACCGAGCTCAGAAACCGGGAAGACAACCGTGTCTTCTTGAGCAACAGCGTATCCGGCGAATGTAAACATACCTCCCGCCACAAGGAAGAACAGAATCGCAAGTGGCACGAGCGCTATTTTTTTACTCATAGTAGATTTGTGCGTGGTATCCACGCCCTATTCAAATGGATTAAGCTTTACTTTTTCTAGAGGATTTGTTGTTACGTCCTCGAGTGGATTTGTCACCACATCCTCAAAAGGATTTAACGATTCTTCTGCCGCAGGAGCTCCACTTTCGAAACCCTTGTCGTATCCAATATAATATCCACCAAGTGCACCTATAACGAGACCGACGACGACGCCAATAATTAATTTTCCCTGCTCCATAAATATGGTTAGTGTTTATGTTTTATAATAGTAAGCCGTGTGTCCATTATAGTAACGAAAGGAGAAAGTGCCTTGTGTGTGGATGTTCACAAGATGTGGATAATGTATAGGACAAAGGTGTCCTATAGAAGCGTTTGTTTTTGTTTCTTTGTATGTTCGCCCACGTGTGCATGTCCTTTTGAAGTTACAGTTCTTCCGCGTGGTGTGCGTTCTAAAAAGCCGAGCTGCATAAGGTATGGCTCATTCACTTCTTCAATTGTTGCTTCTTCTTCAGACAAAGATGCGGCTATGGTCTTGAGTCCCACGGGTCCTCCGTTAAACTTTTCAATAACAATCGAGAGAATGTCACGGTCTGTTTGGTTTAGGCCCGCCGTATCTATCTCAAGAAGAAGAAGTGCTTTCCTAACCGTGTCTACCACAAGGTTCGTTCCAGACACTTCGGCAAAGTCACGGGCGCGTTTTAAAAGATAGTTTGCTGTTCGTGGTGTGGAGCGGCTCCTGCGCGCTATTTCTAGTATGGATTCTTTATCTGCCTGTATACCCAAAATACGCGCGGAGCGTGTCAGAATTTCTGCTACTTCATCATCTGTATAGTACGTTAATCGAAATGTTCCTCCGGAAAAACGGCTCCGTAGGGGTCCCGAAAGCATAGAAATTCTAGTTGTTGCCGCGATGAGTGTAAATGGCGGAAGTTCCAACTGCACGGTGCGTGCCGAAGGCCCTTTTCCTATCACAATATCCAAGACGCCTGATTCCATCGCGGGATACAACACTTCTTCAATGGTGCGGTTGAGACGATGTGCTTCATCTATAAACAAAACATCTCCAGGCGAAAGGTTTGTGAGAATTGAGGCGAGGTCGCCAACGCGCTCTATAGCTGGTCCGGACGTTCCGCGAAGAGACGTCCCGATTTCTCTTGCTATGAGGTGGGCGAGTGTTGTTTTTCCCAAACCGGGAGGTCCATAGAGAAGAATGTGTTCTGGTTGGTGTTTTCTTCCCTTTGCCGCCGTGAGTAAAATACGCAGGTTTTCTTTTGTTGTTTCCTGTCCGACATATTCATCCCACGAAGATGGTCGCAGTGTATTGTCTAATGACCGCGCTGTTTTTTCCTGAGGTTTAGCCATAAATACTTGACAATGTTATAATCCATGATATACTTTCAATTGGTTCGCTTCGGACGCGAGATTCTCTCAGCAATTAGTGGTTGTATCGAGGACGGATTAGTTCCGTCCTTCGGGGCGGGGTGCTACCCCTATCCTCAGATGTATATTGCTACTTTCCATGTGAAAGCTTTGCTGAGAGAATCTTGAGCCCGAACTAGTCCAGCACTCGGTGTCGCCTGCGCCAACCATAGCACTCTCTTTCGTGCACGCAATAAATTTTTGTGGTGTGTTGTGCTTCACGCTATTGTCTCCAACATAATCTCATCATTCAGATCAACAACGCGGCCGAGTTCTTCAAGGGACGTTACGCCTTTTAAAACCTTAACCGCTCCGTCTTGCGCCATGCGGCGGATTTGTTGGTGGCGCGCCGCGTGCCAGATTTCTCGTTCACTTGATGTTTTGCGCACCGTTTCTTCAATTTGTTTGTCCATAAGAATAACCTCAACAACGGCGATGCGTCCCTTGTAACCAATTCCTCCACACGCGTCGCATCCTTTAGGAATCCACATAACATCGGTGTTCTTTGGCATATCCTCCGGGTGCGGGATGTTCTTTAGAAGCGGAGCCATGAGCTTTGCGTCGTCTCCCGCAATCGGTTTTGCCTCGCGGCATTTCTCGCATAATTTTCGAACAAGGCGTTGCGCCATGGCGGTTGTGATGGCGGCACCGAGAATGTCGGCAGACACGCCCATGTCAATGAGGCGTGGAAATGTTCCGCCAGCGTCATTTGTGTGAAGTGTTGAGAAAACGAGGTGGCCTGTTAGGGAGGCGTGTACCGCGGTTGAAGCAACCTCGGCATCACGAATCTCACCAACCATGATGACATCAGGGTCTTGTCGCAGGGTTGAGCGAAGCCCAAGCGCGAATGTATAGTCGCGCGACACTTGTGTTTGGACTATCCCATCGAGGTGGTACTCAATTGGGTCTTCGATGGTGACGATTTTGATACCCGGATTATGCACTTTTCGTAAGAACGCATAGAGTGTGGTTGTTTTGCCGGACCCCGTTGGGCCCGTATTGAGAAGCATGCCGTTTGGTTTTTTAATTTCAGCATCCAAAATTTTCATAAGGTAGGTGTCGAACCCAAGGGATTCCATGGGGAGCGCGATTGTTGACGGATCGAGAAGACGCATAACTATCGTTTCTGCATATGCTCCGGGAAGCATTGAGGTACGGATCTCGATTTCTTTTTGGTTGACGACAATGGAGAATCGTCCGTCTTGGGCGGCGTGTTTTATGTTGAGTTTTAATCCCGAGAGGAGTTTTATACGCGACACAATGAGTGCATACGTTGGAAAGTCAAACGTAAGTACTTCTATAAGGACGCCGTCAAGACGGTAGCGCATACGCACGCTTTCTTGTTCTGGTTCAAGGTGTATATCTGACGCACTGAGCGACAGGGCTCCTGCCATAATAATTTCAAGTACACGCGAAATACGATGGACATCTTTACTGCCGATACTTTCTTCAACGTGTTGTTTTATGTCGCCAAGCACTTTTAATTCGGCGAGCATTTTTTGTATCGTTTGGTTTGATAGTGTGAGTACCCCCGCTTCCGTTTCCGTTGCGTATGAGAGGTCGCGATAGCGGTCCCACGCGCGCTCAAGGGACGCCCGCGAAACCATAAATCTCTGAATCTCATATCCGAGTCGCTCAAGATTTTCCACTGCTCGCAGGGCGTCCAATCGTTCTGGTGCTCGCATAGCAACCATAATTTTTTTATTAACTTTTCGGAATGCTGCAACTTCCGTTTCGCGAGCGTCTTTTTCCGGAATGAGTCGTAGGGCGTCCGTGTCTATGGATTTTGAAGACAAATCAACGTACTCAACGCCGTACTTGCCGGATAGCATCTCGGCGAGCTGCTCTTCCTCTTTTTTTCGCAACTCCAATACGCGCTCATCGCGTTTTTTTTCATCAGTGAATTGAACCATTACTACTATTGTATCGTACCTGGGGGAGTGGGGCGGAGGCTTTTTGTGTCTTAAATGTTAGAATCTTTTGATGCATAAAGTGGTCAATGGGGACAGCGACATGGAGCGTTTTGCGAGAGAGTATAGCGCGTCTCTCGCGTCGGGTGACAGGGCGACAATTTTGACCTTGTCGGGGGATCTTGGTTCTGGGAAAACCTCGTTCGCGAGAGGGATTCTTCGCGCGTATGGAGTTATAGAGGTGGTGACGAGCCCAACATTTGTGATTGAGAAGATATATACCCCGAGCCACGGGGCATTTAAAACTATCGTGCATATGGACGCGTATCGTTTGAAGAACTCAAAGGAAGCAGAGGCGCTTGGATTTGCCGAATTGGTGGCGCGCCCGCGCACTCTCATACTTATAGAGTGGCCAGAACACATAGAATCCGCTATACCGAAGGGAGCGAGAAAAATTTCTTTTGTAATCGGAGAGGGGGCGGAAAGGACACTACTGTATGACAACTGAAAAGCGCACACGGCTCGTGTTACTTGATACACACGCGATTATTCATCGCGCGTATCACGCGATACCGGATTTTTCTTCTTCAAAAGGGGAGCCAACGGGGGCTTTATACGGACTGCTTTCAATACTGTTTAAAATAATTGAAACTCTAAAGCCAAATTATATTGTCGCGACACAAGACCTTGAAGGTCCCACAGAGCGACACAAACAATTTGCAGAGTATAAGGGGACGAGGAAAAAAGTAGATGACGAACTCGTTGTTCAGATTAAGCACATCCCAAGTGTGTTTGAGGCACTCGGCATTCCGCTCTACTCACATAAGGGGTTTGAGGCAGATGACATGCTGGGCACGATAGTAAAGCAAGTAGAAAAAATAAAAAATCTTGAGGTTATTATCGCGTCAGGCGACATGGATACGCTCCAGCTCGTGTCCGAGACGCGTGTTCGGGTATTTACTCCAAAGAAAGGACTTTCCGACACCATGCTCTACGACGAAGACGCGGTTAAAGAACGTTTTGGGTTTCCGCCGAGCCTTATGACTGATTACAAGGGATTGCGTGGTGACCCATCAGACAATATTCCTGGCATTCGGGGCATTGGGGAGAAAACAGCGACGACACTCATTTCTCACTTTGGTTCGCTTTCCCATATGTACGAGGCGCTTGAGAAAAGTGACGCGCCGTTTCTGAGGGCAGGAATAACAAAGCGCGTTGTAGGCTTGCTTTCTGAGGGCAAAAAAGAGGCGCTGTTTTCCAAGTCGCTTGCGACAATTTTGGTTGATGCCCCCATTGTATTTTCGCTTCCCAAAAAAGAGTGGCATGTTGAAGACCACACGGAATCCGTCTCTGCTCTATGTGATAGATTTGATTTTCCATCGCTCAAGGTGCGATTATCCGCACTCACAAAGCGTCAACAAACGATAGAACCAGAGGTGAAAAAGAAAAACGAAGATTCGGGGTTTCAGGCGGAGTCAGCAGTCGCGTTGTGGCTTTTGAAGTCCGACATAACAAATCCGACAGCGGAAGACGTTCTTGCACACACACGCGCCACGAACATGAACGAGGCGCACACGGCACTCATGAAACAGTTGAAAGAAACGGGTCGCCTATATGAAGTGTTCACCACGATAGAGCGTCCGTTGGTTGCGATTACCAAGCGCATGCATGAGGTTGGAATCGGGGTTGATGTGCCGTATTTGAAGGCGCTCGCGCGGGAGTATAAAAAAGAACTCGCGATAATTTCAGAAAAAATTTTTAAGCACGCTGGGCGTGAATTTAATATAAACTCCCCAAAACAGTTGGGCGGGGTTTTGTTTGACGAGTTGAAGTTGCTGTTGCCTCGACAAAAGAAAACAGCCGGCGGTGCGCGGACGACGAAAGAAAGTGAACTGGTGAAAATGAAAGAACTTCACCCGATTGTGGGTGAAGTTCTTGCATATCGCGAATTGTATAAGTTACTATCAACCTACATAGAAAAAATTCCCGCTCTTGTATCAGACGACGGTCGCCTGCATGCGCGCTTTATGCAAGCGGGGACGACGACGGGACGCATGAGTTCGCAAGACCCAAATCTTCAGAACATTCCCACACAAGCTCCCTATGGAAGTCGGGTTCGGGAGGCGTTTCGCGCAAAAAACGGCTTTATTCTTGCCTCTTTTGATTACTCTCAGATTGAGCTTCGTATTGCCTCTGCGCTTTCCAAAGACAAGACGTTTATGGATGCGTTTAAGGCGGGGAGGGATATTCACACTGAAGTTGCCTCCGCGGTGTTTGGTGTCGCTCCAGACAAGGTGGACAAAGAAATGCGCCGCCGCGCGAAGGTTATTAACTTTGGCATTTTGTATGGCATGGGAGTCAATGCTCTGCGGGAGGCGCTTGGTGTGGGTGTGTCTCGAGACGAGGCGGCAGAGTTTTTGTCGCAGTACTTTAAAAACTTTTCAGGACTTGCGCGGTACTTGGAAGAAACGAAGGCGACTGCCGCGCGCCTCGGGTATACGGAGACATTTTTTGGAAGGCGCAGATATTTTGCGGGAATACAATCTCTTATGCCGAATATTAAAGCGCAGGCAGAGCGTATGGCGATAAATGCGCCTGTGCAGGGAACTGCGGCAGACATCATAAAACTCGCGATGATAGAAACCGAGCGAATTATTGCAGAAAAGAAGTGGGGTGACAGGGCTCACCTTTTGCTTCAGGTGCATGATGAGTTGGTGTATGAATTAAAGGAAGAGAAAGCGGAGGAAGTTGCGCGTGAAATAAAAAAGTGTATGGAGGGTGTTGTGCCACCTTCAAAATTGTCTGGCGTTCCACTTATTGTAGATGTTGCGTTTGGAAAAACATGGGGCACCATGAAAGCAAGGGGGTAGAAGTTTACAGTTTACGGCTTACAGTTAACGGCATGGCGCGGTTTGTTTTGTCTTCTATAACTTCTGTCAACTGTCATCTGTCAACTGCATTCTGTATACTTCCCCCATGTGTTTGTTCTGTCTTTTGTAAACTGTTATCTGTAAACTATTCCCCATGTTGTACATATATTTTGGTTCAGACAGAGAAAAAGTGCGCCTTGAGGTGGGGGAGGCGCTTATGCGATACGCAAAGACAGATGTTGTCCGAATTACAGACGTGCATGCGCTGGGGGATGTGCAGTCTGTGTGTGGTGGAAGTAATTTGTTCGGCGACGCGCGAACGGTTGTGTTGGACGGACTGTTTTCAAATATAGAATCGTGGGGTGTCGTTGAGCGCGCGCTACCCTACATGCAAAAAGCGCAGGATACGTTTTTTATTGTTGAAGAAAAGTTGAACGCGGCGACTCTGCGGACCCTGAAAGAGCATGCGAAAGATGTCGTGCGGTTTGACGTGAAAAAAGAAGAGCGGGGTGGAGAAATTTTCGCGCTCGCAAACACCCTAAAGCGGAAAGATAAAAAGATGCTTTGGATTGAGTACCAAAAGGCGCTCGCGAGGGGCGAGGCGCCCGAGGCAATTCACGGCGTTTTGTTTTGGGGAGCGAAAGATATGGTACTGAGGGCACGTGATGTGCAAGGTACATCACGCGCGCAGTCTCTCATAATAAAACTCACAGAACTTCCTCACGAAGCGCGGAGAAAAGGGGTGGAACTTGAATACGCGCTGGAACAATTCCTTCTTTCTGGAGTGTGATAGAGTTTTTGTATGAGTAAGCGGAACTTTCTATTGGGCGAAGTATTTTTTCTGAACTTTTTTTTACTCTGTGTTGTGATTTTTCTTTTGGTGCCACAAGTAACGAAGGCGGTTCAGGGGGTTGTAGATTCGGCTAATAAAGACTGTGCTAATTGGGATGCCAACACATGTGGATGTAAGATGACACTTGTTCAGAATAAATGTGTGCAGACCGGAAACACAAATTTATGTCCTCCTGGTATATGTACAGTTACGGTTGCGGGAATAAAAATTGATGGAATATGTGTGCAGAAAATGGTGTGTTTGGGTGTTAAAGCTGCCGATGTCGGAAAACTTAAACTTGAAACAGGAAAAACAGAACAGGCTGCTGTAGACGCAAAAGCCGCTGAGGCGGCGAAAGCGGCACAGATGCAAAAGGCGGCGATGATGCAACAAATGGGAGGTATGTTGCAACAGGCGGGGGGAAAAATTGGAGAAATGCTTGAGAAGTTAATGGGTGGAGGGGGCGGCGGCGGGAAGGGTGGCGGAGGAGACCAAAATTCGCAGTCGTGCGCCGGCGGGCAGTATCAAGTTTCAACACCTTCCACAGACCCATGCGCCGTGTATACCCCAGGGGCGAGTGGTCTTTTGAATCCGCAGCTCGGACTTCAGGGGAATGGAGGTCAAAATGTGTCCGATAGTTTACTCGGCGCTCTTTCAGGAAACGGTTCATCTGAAGATGGAAGCGGGGGAGATGAGACCCCCGTGAGTGAACAGCTCTTATCTGGCGCGGAAGAGGATGTTCCTTCTGACTACTCCGAAGACCCGAATGCGGAAAAAGAAGAGTCGTTACTTGAAAAAGTGGTGCGTTTGGGAGGCGGACTTTTTGGGCGCATTGAGGAGAGGGGGGACGGATCAACGGCAGTTGCAAGTGAGCGAGATGAAGATGATGGGAGTGAGGTGGCTGGGTTTTATGGACAGGGCGGACTCGCGTCGCGCTTATGCAAAGCGCGTCCATGGAGCGGGTCGCTCGTTTCGTATGTTATCCCGAGCGGTTTCTTTGATGGTTTATGCAGGGACCGCGGATTTGAGATTCCGGAAGAAGTAACGGTGGACGAGACAGACCTTGAACATTACAGCGAAGACCCGTCCCTTCTCCAGACCACACCAAAAAAGGTGGGAAAGAAAACGTCCGGCGTGCGTCCACAAGCCTCTATTTGGGCAGTGCCGGAACGAGTGCAGGTGGGCGCGCGCACACTCATCTTTTGGAACACCAAAAACGCGGAGGAGTGTGAAATTACAAGTTCGGGAGGGAGTTTTTATGAAACAGAGCTTTCGGGTGGCGCCTCTACCGTGCCCTTGTCTGGCCCCACGGTGTTCACTATTTCCTGCACAACAGGAGACGAAGTCGCGGAGGACTCTGTCATAGTTGAAATGGCGATTTGAGTGTGTCCCCTCACACTAACTTTTTCAAAAAGTTAGTGTGAGGATATACTTGTTTTGTATGGAAGAGAAAATTCGTTTGCACCAAACCTCAGCGAGAGATGGAAATGATATATACGCAGAGAGGGTGCGCAAAATTAAATTTTTGACGGCGAACGAAGAACGTCGACTCGGAGAGCGGATTTTAACAGGCGACAGCGCAGCGCAACAGGAGCTCGTTCTTGCGTATACGCGTCTCGCTCAATCGGAAGCGCGCAAGGTGTGGTCCAAGTACGGTAAAGGTAAAGTTCAACTTGAGGACCTTATTCAGGGAGCAAATATGGGACTCGTCCGGGCCGCGCAAAGTTTTGACTATAGAAAGGCGAGGTTTGCAACATGCGCGCTGCCGTGGATAAAGGAATTTCTGATGAAGTCATTCTCTGGTTCCGGTGTAGTGCGCATTCCTGACAAGGTGCAAAAGGACATAGTAAGAATTACGCGCGCCTCGAAGTTTCTTGCTGAAAAACTGAAACGGTCTCCCACGACGGAAGAGTTGATGTCCGAAACAGGGCTTTCTAAAGGAGGTGTTGAAAATGCGTTGTATGCCCTGCAGTTTAGAGTTTTTTCTCTCGATCAGCTCGCGGTTACCTCTACGGACGATACAACAGATGCACCGGTTGGTGATTTTGTACCAGACAGGAGAACACTTACTGCAGAACAAATACTTATCGCGCGCGAAGAGCTCGCTGAAGCGAAGAAAAGAGTGCAAGAAATTTTCAAAAAAGCGGAGGGGGGTGGAACCCCGAGACATTTCGAAGTTTTCAAAGAAGCGTATGGGTCACCAGAACATCCACGAGAGAGAAATGAAACAGAGGTTGCTCATACCGTGGGGCTTACTAGGCAGAGAATACATCAGATTTTAGGGAGTGTATGGAAACGTCTTGGGTACGAGGGCCCACTTGATGTTGGAAAGGTGCCACTTTCTCAAGAGTGTGCTCGGATAGAGGAGCTAGAGGCACTTCTTGAAGCGGTTGAGTAACCTACAAAAATCCGAAGGTTAAACCTTCGGATTTTTGTGGTGTCAAAAAGTGTACGTATCCCCCCGGGAGGAATCGGACCTCCATCAACGGATTAAAAGTCCGCTGCTCTACCACTGAGCTACAGGGGGTTGCCTTCACAATACTATAGGCTACTTCTGAAGCCAACGAATCATTTTTTATAGTGGCAAGTCAAACGCAAGTGCACCTGCGCCTGTTACAAGAAGAGACACACACAACACAAGTGCGAGGTACGCGGTGCCGCGCGCGACAGGGCGCGTGCGTTTTGATACGAGCCATTCAATAGCTATAACTCCGCCCACGATGGACGCAAGTTGGACGTATGCGCCGCCCGCGAGGAATAGCGCGAGCACGGCTTCAATAACCCAGAGAATTTTGAATGCCATGCGCCCGGCAGACGCTCCGATATCTCCGTCGGGTTGTATCCAGAGTGCGGGAATCCACCCCGCGGCGAATCCAATCGTGCGCACCCCCTCTTCTCGCTTACTCACAAAGTGTCTGAGTGATGCATAGGCGAACAGTGATGCGAGCGCAAGACGAATAAGGAATGGCGAGAGGGGGGCCAAGAAAAGAAGCTCTGGGAATGTGGACAACATGGGGGAAGTATACAGGTAACAGTTTACGGTGAACAGTTGGGCGTGTGGGGTTGGTTGTTCTGTTTACTGTACACTGTCATCTGTAACCTATGATTTCTGTGTTACTTCATAACATACGGAGCGCTTACAATGTCGGCTCTATTTTCAGGACCGCGGATGCATCCGGAGTTTTCTCTCTATATCTGTCTGGGTACACACCGCTTCCAAAAGATCGTTTTGGAAAAGTAAATGAAAAGATTGCAAAAACGGCGCTTGGCGCCGAAAACTCTGTTTCGTGGGAGCGTGTGTCTCTATCTTCATTTTTAAAATCAGCGCGCGCGGGAGGGTGGAGTGTTGTCGGAGTTGAACAAGACGCGCGGGCGGTTGACTACCGAAAGTACAAAGCGAAAAAGAAAACACTTCTCGTGTTCGGTAATGAGGTCCGCGGACTTTCCAAGTCACTGCGAGATGAGTGCGACGCGCTTATAGAAATCCCCATGCGCGGGGCAATGGTTCGACACGCCGATCACCCTCGCCATTCTGGGCGGGGGAAAGAATCACTCAATGTGTCTGTCGCAGTGGGAATTATTTTGTTTCACGCGTGCGGTCGCTAGTATGACGCCTATTGTTGGGAGGTTGCACCTCCCAACAACATTTTCGGGGCTTTTAATACGACGCTTGCAGGAGTTCTGGTTTTACGTGTGCGGGTGGATTTTGTAGAGACGAAAGGTCCTGCTCAACAGAACGGAACTCGTCTTCAAGGTCTGCAATACGGTCTTCAATGGGGCGTGATTCTTCCCATTTTTCTATTTGTGTTTGTATGTCCGTGCCCTGTGTGAATGGGACTTGCCATGGGAGTGGGGGCGCGGACCAGTCGGAGCTACCTGGTCGGAGGCCGAAAAAGTTACTAAAACCACTCGCCCGCTCTCCAATCCTAGAAAACCCGCCAGAGAGAATCCACATGACGACGAATGCGAGTGCTATAAAAATCGCGAGCACGATAAGGATTTGTTTTATCATACGCTTTTATTGTAAACCATTTTCTTCAACTCTTCGCGTGTCACTTCTGCATCACTCCACGTCGTACTGTTTCCCCGCGGTCCCTCAATCGTCGGGTCTGTTCCTTTGCCGGTAATCAAAACCGCGCACTCTTTGCCTGTGTTGTTTGCGAGTGAAAGCGCCCGCGCGATTGCCGCTCTACGGTCCAGAATAATTTCCGGCTGTTTTTTCATTCCCGCGGCGATATTTTTAATAATTGCGTCCGGGCTCTCGTCGTACGGGTCTTCATTGGTGAGGATGACATGTTCGCATGATGCACTTGCAATGGAACCCATGACGGGGCGTTTCCAGTGATCGCGTCCACCCCCCGTCGCCCCGAGGACGCAGATTTTCTTGCGATTCGGATAGGTGTCGTAGAGCGCGGAGAGTGAGTCTGGTGTGTGTGCGTAATCAACGACGACGAGAAACGGCTGTCCCTCGTGTATTCTTTCCGCGCGCCCCGGGATTTTTTTGAGCGCGTCAAACCCGAGGCGAATGGCGTCTGTTCGTATATCAAAAGCGCGCGCAAGAAGCGCGGCGGCAATCGCGTTTTGAAGAGAAAACGTTCCGGGCAAGTGTATGGTTATGTTTGTGTCGTCCATACGAAAGGTGCCGCCGCCCTCGTTCGCGCGTGCGTCAAACGCGGATGGGGAAAACGGAATTGCGTGTTCTACGGGGAGCGTGAGGTAGCGTGCGCTCTCACGGTCGTCCGCATTTGCAATTATGATGCGCGGGCGTTTGGAAGAAGAAACCAACGCCTTTCCCAGTGAAAACTTTGCGTTCGCGTATGCCTCATACGAGCCATGGGACTCTATGTGCTCGGGTGCCAAGTTGGTGAACACGAGCGCGTCAAGCGCAATGAAGCGGTGGCGATGTTGTCGCGCCCCCTCCGATGTCATTTCAATAAAAGCGACAGCGCACTTCGCGTCAATCGCGCACTTCAGGAAATCTTGGAGAAAAAATCTTCCCGGCATGGTCATACGTCTCGTGTTCGCTTTTGATTGCGAGGCGATTTTTGTGCGTATGGTGCTTGCGAGTGCCGTTGTGTAACCTGCCGCCTCAAATGCGGCGTTCGCAAATTCAATGGTGCTTGATTTTCCTTTTGTGCCCGTTACTCCAACGACGATAAGCCGACGGGAGGGGAATCCAAAGTAGAGTGCGGACAAGAAAGCGAGGCAAAAATGATATAGTGAATAGGGTGGCGCAAGAAAAAAACGAGACACCGCAGTTTTCAGTGTCTGTTCCATACATTGTTATGAGCCCAAAACCCGAAGCGCTTCGCGCAGTCGCGCACTACTCCCAGCGACGGCGGGTGGGACTTTGCGTAATGCATCGCGGGATTCTCCCGCTGAATACCCGAGTGCCTGTAGGGCCTCAAGCGCCTCTTCATCTCCCTTCATGGCGCCTTTTACTTTTTCATTTCCCACACCAACTTTGTCTTTTAATTCAAGTACTATTTTTTCCGATGTTTTTTTACCGATACCGGATACTTTTGTCAGGTACTGCGCATTTCCGCTCGCGATTGCGGATTGTAGTGTTTCAATAGATGCGATATCAAGGACGGCGAGTGCGGACTTTGGGCCAATCCCTGGCACAGTGAGGAGGAGTTCAAAAAAACGCAGTTCTTCCTCTGTTCTGAAACCATACAAATCAAGGGCGTTTTCACGCACGGCAAGGTATGTCCACAAAGAGGCTAGAGTACCTTGTTTCAAGTGTTTTAGGGTGTCTTTTGTTGTAGCAATTTTGTAGCCCACACCGCTCGCTTCGAGTAGTGCGTATCCGCTTCGTAGTGCCTCTATGGTGCCTTTCAGGTGACCAATCATAAAAGAAGTATACAGTTTACGGTGGACAGTGAACAGGAAAACAAATGCGGACTTGTGTTTTTATGTTTTGTCGTTTATTATCCCCCCACAATGGCAAAGATTCGTTCAGCAAAGAAAGCCAATCGAGTCGCGAAGAGGCGCGCGATTTTTAATGCCCGCAGGAAACGCTCTATGAAAGGGTCAGTGCGTGCAGTTGCCGACGCCACGAAAGTTCGCCAAGGAGACACGGCAGCGCTCCTTTCAAAAACATATTCGGAAATTGATAAGGCAGTGAAGCGCGGGATTATAAAAAAGAACACCGCGGCTCGTATGAAATCTCGCCTCACAAAGCAGATCTCGAAAGTTTCCTAAAGGTTTTATTTCGGCTAGCGAGGAGCGAAATGAGAATCGCAATTCTCATTTCGTCCGAGCGAAGACGAAACACAGGTTAATACCTCGGGGCTTGCCCCGAGGAACCTTTATATAAGTGGTATTGGGGGTTATTATGGAGAGACATGCTCTCCTCTTTACGAATACCCATGTTTTCAATTTTCGTAGTTTTTGTCGCATCTGTTTTTTTAACGTTTTTGCCACACACTGTTTTAGCGCAAGAAAGTCCTTCGGAAATGAGAAAGTTTTTGCTCACCATGCCGCGTTTACTTCTTTCACAAGTTTCGGTTGGAGTTGTTTCACTCGGCTCTTCTGGAGCGGGAGGGAAGGTGACAGTAACAGGACCAAAGAGGTGTAAAGAGCCCCCTAAGGGTAAGGTACAGAAAGTTTCTGGTGTTCAGTCAGGAGAGGTTGAGTGTGTAAATGGTTGTAGATATGAAGTGAAGGTGCAGAAGGCGAATGTGTTGGTGAAAGCGGAAGATCCTTGTGAGAAGTTGCAAGGTGAAGCAAAAAAACAGTGCGAGAAAAAACCCGGTGAAGTTAAAACTGGTGTGAGTGTGGAAAAGTGTCCTGGCGGAAAGGTGCCCAGCGTTGGTTCTGGGGGAGGAGGGAAATCGGGTGGTTCTGAAAGTTTACTCAAACCGGTGTCTGCCACTAAACCTACAAAACCTCAAAGTGAATTGAAATCATCGGGTTCTTTTTACAATGGGTTTCCCAAGAATGAACATGGCCCCGAAACTATAGATATTTTTCTTTGGGAATATATGACAGAAAAGAAGCCTCCAGACGCTGTTATAAGGAACTTTGATCCTGGTGGTTCTTTCGATTCTTATGGAAGAGAAAAAGAACCGTGGCAGAAAATAAAATCTCCCCCAACTCAAAAACCAAAGCCCACACTTCAACCTTCTCCCAAGAACAGAAAATGTAACCCGATGTTTACTTTTCTTTGTTCCTCGTGACTTTTCCGAAACACGAGTTAGGGGGTTGTGCCCCCAACGTTTTCCCATTCTAGCTTTTTGCAAAAAGCTAGAATGGTGTATTCTCATACTTTCTAAATCCAAAGGTTCAGCCTTCGGATTTTAGCTGGAGTTGAACATATGTAGGTACGGGGCGAACTGTGCTACATTATTGAGCATTGCTCTCATAAGCAACAGCTTGCGAGAGCATCATTCGGGAAGAACGAAAGTACACTTTCGCTCTGTCCCTCATTTGCTCTCGTAGTTCAACGGATAGAACGCGAGCTTGCGGAGCTCGTAATCTGGGTTCGATTCCCGGCGAGGGCACCAAAACAGAACTTAACGGCTTTTTCAAAGCCAGAAGGTGGGACGCGCGAAGCGCGTCCCACTGATTTC
>Ga0209542_10004627_pt1 | contig 28097 bp, 29 predicted proteins | sample RifCSPhighO2_01_FD_184028 | JGI IMG/M metagenome (GOLD analysis project Ga0209542, IMG submission 184028) | Soil microbial communities from Rifle, Colorado - Rifle CSP2_plank highO2_0.1 (SPAdes) (version 2) | ecosystem: Environmental > Terrestrial > Deep subsurface > Rock core/Sediment ...
CTTGGTGGGATTGTCGAGTGCGTCTTTAATGATACGTTCAGTGATTTTCCTCTCTCGCATACGCATTCGCGCATGTGGTTTGAGTGTATAAAGCATGAAAAAATAGGATTTAGAAAGTGTCCCCCCGCGAGGAATCGAACCTCGATCTAAGGATTAGAAGTCCTTCATTCTGTCCGTTGAACTACGGGGAGAAATAATTTATAAACTTTTCAATATCCGTATGAGCTCTTCTCTCGAGATGTCTTTTTGCTCGCGGGTAACAAGATTTTTCAAAGCATATACACCTTTTGCTTTCTCATTCTCGCCATAGATAATAACATATTCAATCTCCATTTTCACCGCATAGGCGAGCTGCGCCTGAAACGCCGTATCATCGCCAAGATAAAACGATGTATTTACGTTCGACGCGCGAAGATCACGAAGAAGCTCTATATATTCTTCTCTCAATTGCGGAGAAAGATTCATGAGAAGCGCGCGGACAGTCGTTCGCTTTTTTTTGAAAACGCCAAGTTTTTCGAGCGCGGCGCACAAACGATCAACTCCCAAAGACGCGCCGACTGCGGGAAGCTTTTTCCCGGTAAATTGCAAAACGAGATTGTCATAGCGGCCGCCCGCGACAATACTTCCTATTCCCAAAACTGCCGGAAACACAATTTCAAATACAAATCCCGTATAATATCCGAGCCCGCGGACTATTGAATAGTCGATCTCCATTTTTGATTCTTCAACCCCAAGACCGCGCGCAGTCGAAAAAATGGCCTCAAGATCAGCAAGGCCTTCGTTTACAATCCCGGTATTGCGCGCGACTTGAGGATTTTTTATAAACTCTGCAATTTTTTCTGAGGCCTTTTTCCCAAATTCTTTTTCAAGCTCTTTTTGAACCGCGTCACTTCCGATTTTATCCTTTTTATCAATAATACGGAGCGCGTCGAAAAGCGTTTTGTCTTTCAATTTTGCGTATGCCGGGAGGCCATTGAGGATTTTTCGTGAATTCATCTTAATTCGAAAATCAGAGACGCCCAAATTTTTCAGCACATTGTAAAACACCACAACAATTTCCGCATCCGCTTCAACACTCGTGGCACCGACAATATCAACATCCGCCTGCATGAATTCGCGATACCTGCCCGCCTGCGGCGACTCCCCCCGCCATACAGACCCAATCTGATAGCGCTTGAATGGCTTCGGAATTTCCGGATTTGCAGAAATAAACCGCGCAAGCGGAACCGTAAGATCAAAACGAAGCGAAGAATCGGATTTCTTTTCACGTGAACCCTTTACATTAAATATGATTTTTTCCGACTCGCCTTCTCCGCCGGTCAAAACCTCGGTCCGCTCAACCGCAGGAGTTTCTATGGGGTCAAACCCAAAATCTTCAAACGTTTTTCGAATCGTCTGAATCATTTTGGAGCGCTCGATCGCATCCTCCGGCCCGTAATCGCGAAACCCGCCCGGCAGCTCCGGTTTCACGCGTTTTTCTTTTTTCTCTTTTGTTTTCGCCATAATAGGAACAATACCATAAAACTGCGATTATCTCAAGGTTTTAGAAGAAAAAAATAAAAAATCATGGTTGCAAAACAGTTCAATTTTTGCTATTATTAATAAATGCGCGGCGGCTATGGTGTAGAGGTAACACAGGAGCTTGTGGAGCTCTTATCACGGGTTCGATTCCCGTTAGCCGCCCAGATAGCGTCTTTTTTATGGACTTAGAAATGAAAAAATGAAGCGAGGTAAAATTATTATTTTCAGCATATTTAGCAATAATTACATTACCGATTCTTTTTTATGTAATCTATTTTTTGTACTTATCGCAAAATTATTATCTCAACGGCAAAACTTTAACAGGGCAAAGAGTTGAACAAATAGCTATTTCTTCTAAAGATCCTACTCTCTGCACAAAGGTAAAATTGGCCCCACACAGCTATTGGGGTGGGACAGGACCCGATCCAGATAGAGTTTTAAGAGATATATGTTATGAGAGTGTGGCAATTGGGCTCCGAGACCCGGAGGTGTGCAAGAATATTCCAGACAAACCCTACTCACGCTATTCTACATGTCTATCGTTAGCGAACTCAGCACTATAAAGAATCAAATAAATAATTTCTAACAATATCAACTAAACGATCACTGTACACTCATCGTATGGACATAGGAAAAATACAAAACCGAGAAATTACTGACGAAATGCGCGAATCCTATCTGGATTACGCGATGTCTGTTATTGTTGCGCGCGCTCTTCCCGACGTCCGAGACGGACTAAAACCGGTGCATCGCCGGATCTTGTATGCAATGCATGAGCTCGGACTCGGGCACTCTGCAAAATCCCGGAAATCCGCGGCGGTTGTCGGAGATACGCTTGCAAAATACCACCCTCACGGCGACGTTGCGGTGTATGACTCCATGGTCCGCATGGCGCAGGACTTTGCCATGCGCTACCCACTGATCAACGGCCAGGGAAATTTTGGTTCGATCGATGGCGATAATGCGGCGGCTATGCGGTACACGGAAGCAAAAATGACGCGCCTTGCCGAGGAGCTTCTCAAAGACATCGAAAAGGACACGGTGAATTTCCGCGACAACTACGACAGCACGCGAAAAGAGCCCCAAGTCCTTCCTGCGGCGTTTCCGAATCTTCTCGCAAACGGAACCTTGGGAATCGCGGTCGGCATGGCGACAAACATCCCGCCCCATAATCTTACGGAACTCATTGATGGGCTCGTCCATATCATAGAAAACCCCAAGGCAACGTCGGATGACCTCATGGAATTTATCAAAGGCCCGGATTTTCCAACTGGCGGAATTATTTTCAATGCGAGTGACATCCGGCAGGCCTACGCAACGGGAAAAGGCGCGATTTTGTGCCGCGGCAAAGCGGAGATTGAGGAAGGAAAACGCGGATACCAGATTATCATCACCGAAATCCCCTACCAGGTGAATAAATCAGAGCTTATCACAACCATGGCAGACCTTGTCCAGGAAAAGCGGATCGAGGGCATCAGGGACATTCGCGATGAATCGGACAAGGACGGGCTTCGAATTGCGATTGACCTGAAAGCAGACGCCCAGCCACAAAAAATCCTTAACAACCTCTACAGGCACACGGAACTTGAGCGGAATTTCAATTTGAATATGTTGGCGCTCGTCGACGGCATTCAGCCGCAGGTTTTGTCAATCAAAAACGTTCTCGAGGAATTTGTGAAGCACCGTGATGTTGTTGTCCGGCGCAGGACCGAATTTGACCTCGCGCGGACTCGCGAACGCATCCATATTTTGGAAGGCCTAAAGAAGGCGCTTGACCACATCGACGCCGTCATCCAGACAATAAAGAAATCCGAGGACAAAGACGCGGCGCATGCGAATTTGATGAAGAAATTCGTGCTCTCGGATCGGCAAGCGACCGCGATTCTCGAGATGCGGCTCTCTACCCTCGCCGGGCTCGAGCGCCAAAAAATCGACGACGAACTCAAAGAAAAAATAACTCTTGCAAAAACACTTGACGCGCTCCTGAAAGACCCGAAAAAAATCTTTGGCGTCATAAAAACAGAACTTCTTGAGATCAAACAAAAATACGGCGACGAGCGAAAGACCCGGGTCGCCAAAATGTCGCCGAAAGAATTTTCTGAAGAGGACCTTGTTCCGGAGGAGGAAGTCGCTGTTGTTGTCACGCGCGGCGGCTATGTGAAGCGAATAAAACCCGGAGAGTACCGCATGCAAAAGCGCGGCGGCAAAGGCCTCATCGGAATCGAGACAAAGGAAGAAGACGTTGTGGAGCACCTCCTGATGTCCCATACGCACGCCGATGTCCTATTCTTCACGGACTCAGGAAAAGTATACCAGGTGAAAGCGTATGAAATACCCGAGGGCACGCGGACGTCAAAAGGAAAACCGGTATTTAATTTCCTTTCCATGAGCCAGCAGGAGCGGGTTACCTCGGTTCTCGCAATCCCGAAGGATAAAAAATCAAACGGGTATATCGTCATGCTCACGCGAAATGGTATAATCAAAAAAGTAGAGGCAAACGCGTTTGAGAGTGTCAGACGCTCGGGGCTCATCGCCATGACCCTGAAACAATCAGATACCCTCGGATGGGCGCGCCATACCGCGGGCGTGGACGACATAATACTCGCCACAAAAAACGGCCAATCCATACGATTTTCCGAGCGCGACGTGCGCGCAATGGGAAGACAGGCCGCAGGTGTCACCGGAATACGCTTGAAAAAAGGCGACGAAGTCGTGGGTATGGATATCATTCGCGGAAAAGAGGGCGAGGCCACGTATCTCCTGGTGATTATGGAAATGGGCCTTGGAAAACAGACGCCTGTGAAGCAATACAAACGCCAACGCCGCGGCGGATCAGGCATAAAAACCGCAAAGGTAACGCAAAAAACCGGCCGCGTGGTAAACGCGCGCATTATAAACCCCGAGGAATCTGAGCTCATTGCAATCTCCCGAAAAGGGCAAGTCATCCGCACCATGATTTCGTCAGTTCCGACGCTCGGACGCCGAACGCAGGGAGTACGCATCATGCGCATGGACCAAAAAGACGCGATTGCCTCGATAACAACTCTTTAATCAATGGAGGACACTAGATCCGGCGGAATGGAAAGTTTCATCCGTCCGGAAAACGCGATCACCCACTGGGGTCTTAAAAAAGGCGACCACGTCGCTGATTTTGGCGCGGGGCACGGCTACTTTACGATCCCGGTTGCACAGATAGTCGGCAGCGAAGGAAAAGTGTACGCCCTCGATATCCAAAAATCAGTTCTCGATGTCATCCGCTCGCGGGCAAAAATTTTACACCTCTTAAACATCGAATGCATATGGGCGGACCTCGAGCATCCGGGCGGGTCAAAACTGAAAGAGGGCTATATTGACTTTGTCATTATTGCAAACATCGCCTTCCAAACCGAGACAAAAGACGCTATTTTTAAGGAAGCGCATAGGATCCTCCGGCCGGGCGGGAGAGTCGCGGTCATCGAATGGGGTGAAAATTCACGAATGGGTCCGCCGCGGGAATTACGAATTCCAAAACGAAAAATTACGGAAATCGCACAGCTCACCGGATTCCACTTTGAGGAGCAATTTGATGCAGGCCGAGACCACTACGGCCTTCTATTTGGGAAATAACAGGGCATTCTCAAAAAATACCATGACTACAGGCCTTAAAATCGCATTTGTCATATTTACAGCGCTCATCGTCATATTCTTTCTCATATTTTTCGGAATACTTCCCGGGAGGCGCGAGCCCCCACCTCCGGCGGTCACTCTTGAATTCTGGGGTGTGGGAGACACGCGAAATATCTGGTCAAACATCATAAGTTCGTATAAAGAGGCAAACACCCACGTCGCGATAGAGTATCGGGAGATCGACAAAGAAACATACGAAGAATACCTCGTAAACCGGCTTGCAGAAAACCAGGGCCCGGACATTTTCATGCTGAAAAACTCATGGATCGAGAAACATAGAGACAAAATATTTCCCCTTCCCGAGACCCCGCTCAATTTCTTCCCAAAGGATTTCCGCAGAATTTTTGTTGACGTCACTGCTGATGACCTTATCACTTCAAAAAGCGACATACTCGGCCTACCCCTCTATGTCGACACGCCCGCGCTTTTTTATAATAAGGATATTTTCAACTCGCACGGCATCGCGGTCCCGCCAAAAACATGGGACGACGTTGTCGAGACATCAAAAACCCTCACCGAGCTTACACCAGTGGGCGACATTATCCGAGGCGGATTTGCGTTCGGCTCCGCAGTAAATGTAGAGCACCTCGTAGAAATACTATCATCCCTTATTTTCCAATCCGGCGATAAGATCACTGACGGCGCTGAGATAGACCTCGACTCCCCGGCGGAGCAGGCACTTTCGTTCTATACGTCATTTGCCGATCCGACCAAATCCCACTACTCCTGGAATATCCGCATGAAAAATTCCCACGAGGCGCTTGCAGACGGCACTGCTGCAATGGCAATCGGCCTTGCCTCGGACATCGACCGCATCAAGGCGAAAAATCCGCATCTCAATCTCGGTGTTGCCGCATTCCCCCAGCAAAAAAACGCGGCTACCCCCGTCGTCTACGGAACGTACTATTTCCCGACGGTCTCAAAGTCGTCACACGCGCCGGAAGAGGCATGGAAGTTTCTCTTGTATGCCGCATCCCAGGGACCCGCAGAATCGTACATCGGCGTAAGTTCCCGCGCGCCCGCGCGCCGAGACCTTATCCAGAAAGGAACACTCTCCCCGGAGCTTGAAATATTTTATACGCAGGCGCTTATCGCAAAAAATTGGCGTATTCCGGATGAAAAAACCGTCGAAGCATTTATTCGCGACATGGTGGAGACGGTTGTTCTCAAAACCGCAACTGCGTCAAAAGCGCTCTCGAACTTCCGTCAAAGACTTCAAATTATTATGGTACGATAGCGATATGATGAAGAAACGCCGACTTTTGTTTACGCTCCCGATTTTCGCAATCACGCTCATTGCGGTTTTTATGCTTTTTCTCGCGCCCCAACCCGCCCGCGCCGCGTTCGGACCCTTTAACCCATTGCCCGATCAAATCGTTCCGAAATGCAACCTCACCCTACGATCCGGCGATCAAATCACCGGACTCGGCACCATCTGCACGTTTTGCGATTTTCTCACACTCATTCAAAACATTTTAAATTATACCTGGTGGCTTATAACGCCCATTGTCATCGTGATTGCGCTTATCTGGGGAGGCGCGCTCATGTTTATCTCGTCCGCAGAAGGCAGTGTCACCCAAGCCCAGCGCGGGAAAAAAATAATTTTTAACACGCTCATCGGGTTTGTCCTGGTATTCGGAGCATGGCTTATTATTGACACGGTAATAAAAATACTTGGAGGGAAGATCGGTTCAAACACCGCAACTGCTCCGTTCGGCCCGTGGAATAAGATTGAATGCATCGCGCCTGTGGTAAGTACAACGCTTCCGCCTCCTCTGCCGCCTCCCATACCGCCAGAGGTCATAACAACAACTGGAAGCGCCGCTATTTGCAGTAAAATTCGCACAAATTCGCGCATTTCATACGGATCCGAGGACTGCAAAGAACTTTTGAGTACAGAAAGGGTCGGGGCCAAAAGGACCATCGACGATTGCGCATCCTCACAGCCCCCTATTATCTGTGAATATGGATGTAACGATAAAGCGGTATGCAAAAGAGAACCGAGTGTTACGATAAACCCAAAAATGCTTGCCGCACTTGATATACTAGGACAGGAGCGAGCGTATACGCTCTCAAGCATCACTACCGGAAGCCACAGCCCAGCTTCGTGCCACTACGGCGGCGCATGCGTTGATGTATATGTCACTCCAAGGACAAAGGATTCAATGGAAGTACTGAGAAAGCGTATGCGCACGCTCGGCGCATCGAGCGCAATTTGCGAAACAAAGGAAATTAATCCTACGACGGGGAAAAATTACTTCGATACCTGCGATGCGGTGCCAAATTCCTTTAATATTACCCATGTCCATGCACAATTCCCATAGAACGCTTGTGGATTCCCCGGCTTTTCTTCCGGCGCATAAGCGAATAGAATACAACCATGGAATTCATACCGTCCGTATTCCTCATCTATTTAATCAACTTCTATCTTCTCACGGATGAACTTCGGGATCTCTAGTCCGCGTTTTTTGCGGAGAATCGGGGTGTGGAAAATCGCCTTGTTTTCCGGTGTTTTTTCCGCTATGATCGCGCTAGCGGCCGACACGGTTGCGCTCGAAATCAAAAACCCGATTACGTCAGAAACTTTCAACGCGCTTATTGCTAAACTCCTGGAAGGTATCTGGATCCTTGTATTCGTCCTCGCGCCGATATTCATCATTATTTCCGGATTCAGGTTTCTCGTTGCGGCTTCAACCGGAAATCAAGCGGGCCTGACCATGGCAAAAAAGCTTTTTATGTGGACTTTGATCGGCACTGCGATCCTCGTCGGCGCGAACGTAATCGCAACTGCAATCATCAATTTTGCAAAAGGACTTTGATCGAGGTTATCTAGAAAGGTCGAAATGAAAAATAGTGTGAAATGGCAAACCTTATAGCTAATACTCTATTTCTATGAGAATACGAATACTTATCTATCCCGCGTTTCTTGCAGGAGTTGCGAGCGTCCTTCCCTTTGTTGCATTCGCGCAATCAACAGTCGATTCCCTGCTCACGCGCATCCGGACAACCGCAACATTTATCATCGGCCTCCTGTTCATTGTCGCGACCTTGGTGTTTCTCTGGGGGCTTGTGCAATTCATCGCAAGCGCAGGAGACGAAGCAAAAAGGAAAACGTCAAAGGGCCTTATGACATGGGGTATTCTCGGACTTGCGGTCATGGCAGCTGCCTGGGGCATTACGCAGGTTTTGGTTGACTACTTCCTGGTTCCGGCAGAAGGTCCGTTCTTCCGCAGATATCCGACCCCGCGCCTCTAACCGCGTGTAAAGTTTCGACTCGCAACACCCCTACGAGAATATCGTAGGGGTGTCGTATACTACCGATATGAGCTGTACAACAATCAACTGCATTCTCACAAAAATCAAGGTCGAAGTCCTTGATCCTGTGATTACGATTCTTTTCGTACTTGCGACGATTTTTTTCCTCTGGGGCGTTATCCAGTACGTTATCGGAAGCCAAGGAAACGAGCAAAAACTCATCCTTGGGAAAAAAGTCATGCTCTGGGGCATCATCGGCCTTACGATTATGGCATCTGCCTGGGGGATCGTGAAAATTCTCTGCGATTTTTTTGATACGTGCTCTTCGTCTTCATCCTCTTTTTGGGGAATTTCCTCGGATCGAAGCGCATATGAGGAATACCGAAGCGGAGAGCGAAACCCGACGCCATCATCCTCTGGATCAGACAGAAACGCATACGATCTATATCGCAGTGGTGAACGAAACCCCGCGCCATCAACCCCATCATCCGGCCCCGGATCAGGAGATCCCCAATTCCCCTATTAAAAGATATGGAGCCCCTGTCGAACAAAGACGCGCGAATCCGGCTTGTTGTTTCTCTCTTTTTCGTCCTTGCTCCGATCCGCGCATTCGCCGCGTCAAGATTAAACGATATTCTAATGGATATCGCTGATACATTCGATGAGGTGATCGGCATCCTTTTTATTGTTGCAACAATCGCTTTTTTCTGGGGGGTAATACGCTATCTAGCGTCCGCGGGCGACGAAAAAGCAAAGACCGATGCCAAACGCTTCATCATGTGGAGCATTGTCGGCCTCGCGGTCATGGCATCTGCCTGGGGAATCGCAAACGTACTTACAGAATACTTCCTTATACCGTTCGGAGATATACGGCTCGGGTACTAACGCGCAGAAAAAAATCCCGCGAACCAAGCGGTTTTTTGTTTTGTTTGCGTTTTTACAATATTTTTGCTAAAATTTTGCCTGTAACGCCTCCGTGGCGAAATCCCATACTGCATACAGTAAAAGAAGTATAGGACAAGCTGGCAGATTTACCCCGCACTAATTTTGCCGAGGTGGCGGAATTGGAATACGCGCTAGCCTTAGAAGCTAGTGTCCGAAAGGAATTGTGGGTTCAAGTCCCACCCTCGGCATAGGCAAAATTTAGTGCGGGGCGCGCAGGGCTTAGGACCCTGTGGGATAAAACCCGTGAGAGTTCAACTCTCTCCCCTCGCACCATGTAGGAAATTGCAAGCGGTTTTGGTTCGCCTCGCTTCGCTCGGCGACTAATTCGTATTGGATTTTGGGGGCAAAAAAGAATTGGCGGTTTCGCAAAATATGGTTCGAGCCGATGTTTTTCAGAAATGTTGGCAATTCGGAAAGATTATTCTCTTCAATCAATTTAGCGGCTTGATTTAAGGATAAAACGAACTCACGAGCCGGTTCGAGCCAAGACAACCCTTTTGTCTCAAAGTCGGTTATTTTTTCAGAAAGCGCGAGCTTTTGGGAAATGAGTTGTCCTTTTTTTGCGGCGTATTCTTCTGCGGATAAAGCGTCGGCTAAATAAATGTCTAACAACTTTTGAAGTTTTGTCTCAACTTGTGATAACTGCTCTTTCAAAACGCCAATCTCGCTTTGTGCGTCTTGTCGCGCTTTCTCTTGTTCCTTGTCTAACGCCGCCAAAACTTTTTCGGTGTCTTGGCTTGACAAAGAAACTTTTTGAAGATAAGAAGTGATTTGTTCGGTCAATGCTTCTTCTCGGAGGTAATGCTTTTCTTGGCACAATCCTTTTTTCTTGGTGCAACGATAATAGTTATGTCCTTTCTGTCGCTCTCCCGTGATTGAGCAACCACACGAGGCACATTTCATTAAGCCAAGAAAAGCGAAGTGATGTTTGCGAACTTCCTGCACTTTGCCACGCTTCGCCATAACTTCCTGACATTTATCAAAAAGTTTCTTTGAAATTAACGGCTCGTGTTGTCCCTCGAAAATTTCCCCTTTCCATTTCATTAAACCGAGATAAAAAACATTTTGTAGATTTTTCTGAATGTTGGCGATGACAAGCGGTTTTCCGAGATTGCCACGCAAACCACGCTCTTTGCACCAATTTGCGAGAGAATGAAGTGTATATGCTCCGGTGGCATACATTTCAAAGAGTTTCTTTACCTTTGGCGCTTTCTTACTATCAACATCAATACCACGAGTTTTAGCGTTGTTTAGGTAGCCAACCGGAGCCCAGCCGGGCCATACGCCATTTCGTATTTTTTGCCGTAAACCGCGCTTCACATTCTCTCGTAAATTATCTACAAAATATTTTGATTGACCAAAAGCGATGTTTAACATGAACAAGCCTTGTGGTGTCGGCTCAAACCAGAAAGTGGGAAATTTGAGGGACTTAATCAAGCCGCGATCTACAAAATGAATAATCTTTCCGCCGTCCACAGAATTGCGAGCCAACCTATCGGGGTGCCATGAGATTATTCCATCTGCCTTTCCGGATTCGAGAATTGCCAACATTTCTGCGAATTTAATTCGCCCGGGTTCTTTTGCGGTTTTGGCTTCCTGAAAGGAAGTGACAATTTCAAGTTTTTCTTTGGCGGCAAATTCTTTTAACTCAACAAACTGGGCTTCAATTGATAAGACCTGCCTGTCATCTTCTTCAGTGCTCTTACGAGCGTAAAGTATGTATTTCATAAATTTTAGAAATTAAGGATTAAAAAATTTTCTTCCCCCAAAATGCGAAACCACCAATTCTTTTTTGCCCCCAAAATCCAATACGAATTAGTCGCCGAGCGAAGCGAGGCGAACCAAAACCGCTTGCAATTTCCTACATGGTGCAGTATTCTAAAGATAGTCCGAACGCATTTCGCCGCCGCAGGCGGCGAGGAAGTCCCCCCGCGAAAATTCGGAAAGGCGGCGGAGCCGCACCGCTCAAAACTGCAAAAGAACCCGGAGAAAAACACCTGCCCGCAATCGCCTGGAGCGATAGCGACTGGCGGGCGGGTCGGCTCGAACCATATTTTAATTTTGGGGGAAGAAAATTTTTTAATCATATGAATTCAAAAAAGATAATATTAATTTTAGTTTCATTGATTCTATTAGCTGGAATTGGTTTTTATTTTTATGGGTTACCACCTATAAAATATTGGACTAAAAACCCGACTAACTTTGAAGAATGCAAGGAGGCTACTCGGGGATTTATTATAAAAACCTTGCCTGCCCAGTGTGAATTTCGAGGTCAAAATTTTGTAGACCAATCCCAAGGTCAAACCGGTATCCTTAATTCGCCATCTGGGCAAACTAAAACACCTACTGCAAACGCTCTCCCGAAATTTGTTTTTCAACAGAACGGTGGAGGTTGCGGAAATATATTTGTTCATAAAATAAACAGTGACGATACTGTAGGAATTTCGGTATCTGCACAAAAAGACAAACTTGGCCTTTCGACACAGGAAAAAACGTTCGAAGTAGGAAAAACGGAAGGTCTGAATATTGAAATACTTACGGGGCAACATATAGAGCGCTTGTATTGTAATGATGTTGTTTATCCCGATCAGCCAAAGTCGAAAAAGTTGATTGCCCAAAGTGGCAGGGCAATAATTAAAATTTCGAACATTGATAAATCTCTTCCCGAGTGGAGTGGAAACTACAAAGCGACTGTTATTTTGAAAGACATTCATTTTTTTGACGAGAATGGTAATGATGTTGGAATAGTTGACGATCTCATGTTCAAAGATATAACTGTTGGTTGGTTAGCTGGTTAATTCTTTAAAATTTGCCGCCAAAGAAAAACTTGAAATTGTCAGCGGTGCGGCTCCGCCGCCTTTCCGAATTTTCGCGGGGGGACTTCCTCGCCGCCTGCGGCGGCGAAATGCGTTCGGACTATCTTTAGAATACTGCAGCCGCAAATCAATCGTGCCAACGTAGCTCAGCGGCAGAGCAACTCCATGGTAGACTTCCTGCCCGTGAACGGGGCAACCCGCTCATGAATCCCGAATAACGGTTAAAGGCCTTTCGAGGTCAAGACCGTGGCGCCCGCTCGAGCGCCCGAACGACTGACAAGGGGGGCTATAATATGCCCAATATACAGTCTAATCCTCTGATAAGACATAAACAGAGGTATTAATGAAGGAGTAGGTCGTGGGTTCAATTCCCACCGTTGGCTCGGCCCTATAAATAATCGGAATTGAACATCGTGAATCGTGCGGAGCGCGGATGAGGAGAATTCCCACCGTTGGCTTTCGACATACGGTCGAATAGAATAAAAAACGCCTTGTATAATCATTTTGCATTTTTCATTTTGAATTTTGCATTTGACTGAGCAAGGCGAAGGAATATGCCGCAGCCAAATCTCATAAAACTCCAGTGCACAAAATGCAAACGCCTGAATTACTGGACCCGCAAAAACAAAAAAAAGGTTGAGCGCAAAATCGAATTGAAGAAATATTGTAAGTGGTGCCGAAAACATACGCCGCACAAAGAAACGAAGAAGTAATTTTCTACTTGCACTCAATCATTCGAACTGATATCATAGTATTACATAACATACTTCATCAGTTCGGATGAAACTTAAACGCGAGGAAAAATTAAGGGCTGTAGCGCTCAGAGAAAAAGGCTATTCACTGAATGAAATAGTAGAAGCTGTTGGTGTTGCAAAAAGCAGTGTTTCAGAATGGGTGCGCAACATTCCCCTGACAGAAAAGGGACGCCAGCGGTTACTCACCAAGATTAAATTGGGACAGCTTGTTTCAGCAGAGAATAAGCGAAAAAAGACTCAGGAACTTTTAGCCGATTATTACAGAAAGGCGGCGGAAGAACATGAACATATTAAATTCGACAAAAACTTAAAAAGGTTGTTGTGTGCGCTACTCTATTGGTGCGAAGGAGCAAAGGATCCTTCACGTGGTATCAATTTCGTAAACTCTGACCCAAGTGTTATCAGATCTTTTTTGCGACTATTTCGAGAGAGCTTCGAAATGAGGGAGAAAAAGTTTCGAATCGCCCTGCACCTGCATGAATACCACAAACCAAGAACACAATTACGGTTTTGGTCAAAAATTACAAATGTTCCCGTCGAACAATTTATCCGGCCTTATTTAAAACCAAATACAGGAAAAAGATTTAGAAAAAATTATCCAGGGTGCGTGTCTGTTCGATATCACAATGCCGACATTGCCCGACAATTACTCACAACAGCAAAAGCATTTTTGGATAAATAAACTGGGGGTATAAGCTCAATGGCAAACTGTCGCTCTCCAAAAGCGAACTTCTAGGTTCGAATCCTAGTACCCCCGACTCTATGCAAAGCCAATTTAAAGGATTCTTTAATTTCATCCGCGAACAAGGCGTTGTGGGGCTCGCCGTTGGTTTTATGCTCGGCGGCGCGGTATCAAAAATCGTTACCGCGCTTATCACTAATATCATTAATCCGCTTATAGGCGCGATATTTGGAACAACCGGGGGCCTAAAAAATGCGGCCATAGAGATCGGACAATCAAAAGTCCTCTGGGGGGACTTTGTAAGTGTTCTCATTGACTTTCTTGTGATAGCGCTTGTCGTATACTTCGGCGTAAAAATAATCGGCATAGAACGGCTCGACAAGAAAAAAGAGTGATTATATGGAAAAGCTTTTGTCGACCATATCGCTTGCTGCAATTGTCCTCGTTGCCGGACTTTTTTCTGTTGTGGGAGGGTTTTTTATTATCCACGGTTTTTTCTCCGACGCCCCGTTTGTACCATCAAGCCGCCGGAAGCGGCGCGCCATGCTTGATCTTGCGGGTGTTCGGGCGGGCGAGACGGTCATTGACGCGGGGTCAGGAGACGGTTCGCTCCTTTTTGCCTCTGCAGAGCGCGGCGCGCACGCAATAGGAATTGAATCAAATCCCCTGCTTGTGCTCTATTCCCGAATCCGCGCGCTCCCGAAGGCCGAGCGCAAAAATATCACCATAATCCGCGGAGATCTTTTTTCTCATTCGTTTCACTCGGCAAATGTGCTGTTTCTGTATCTTTTCCCCAAAACCATCGAGAAATTGAAAGAAAAACTGGGAAAAGAATTGAAGCCCGGCTGCCGCGTCGTATCAAACACCTTCCCCATCTCCGGCTGGACTCCGGAAAAAGAACAGGACGGCGTTTTTCTCTATATAAAACAAGAAAAATCCTCTATAATGCAATAATCCATGAAATCAAACAAAGACCTTATTCATTACCTTATAGAAAAAAAAGTCCTCAAAACGCCCGAGATCATCGAGGCATTTCGCGCAATTGACCGCGCTGGATTCGTGTTGCCTGAGTACCAGGACGAATCCTATGAAAACCATCCCCTGCCGATCGGCGAAGGGCAGACAATTTCTCAGCCCGAAACAGTCGCATTCATGCTTGAACTCCTCGCGCCAAAGCCGGGCGAGCGCATCCTTGATATCGGCTCTGGATCAGGGTGGACAACTGCGCTTTTGGCGAATATCGTGGGCAGTGCCGGAAAAGTTGTCGGGATCGAGCGAATCCCCTCTTTGTGCGAATTCGGAAGAAAAAATCTCAAAAAATCCGCGGCCGCGGGACACGCAAAAATAATGTGCAGCGACGGAACAAAAACAGTAAAAGATGAAGGCCCGTTTGATAAAATTCTCGCAAGCGCCGAGGCGCGCGGCACTATTCCCGACGAATGGAGGCGCGAACTCGCGGAAGAAGGAAAGATCGTGGCGCCCGCGGACAACGCAATCGTTGTCCTCGAGAAAAAAAGCGCGGACGAATGGGATGAAAAAAAATTCCCGGGGTTTGTTTTTGTCCCGCTCATCCGAAATGGAAAAAATCCCGGCGAACCATCCAGGAGCAAAACCCCATTTCTCGAAACGAAACCGGGAACGCGAATAGCGCGGATTTTCGCAGTTTTTTTCGGAATCGCCATCCTCATCGGACTCAATGAAATCTACTATCCCCATTCTTCATTTGAAGGAAGGAAGCGGATTGAGATCCCGCAGGGAGCCGGATCTCGCATGATCGGATCAGAGCTGAAAAAGGAGGGAGTCATCCGTTCAAAATGGGCGTTTGTCGTATACATTTCTTTCCAGGGCAATGCGTCTCGCCTCAAGCCCGGCGAGTACACATTTTTTTCTGACATGGACATCCCTGCAATCACTCAAGATCTTATCCGCGGCGGCGCAACGGAAATTCTCCTTACCGTGCCGGAGGGATGGACCGCCACAGACATCGCGAAAAAACTGGAAAGCGAAAAAATCGTAACCCAGCAGGATTTTTTGAACGCGACGGGATACCCGAATACCGACTATCGCATTTCGAATGCGCTCCCACAACCGGAAAATTATGCAGAGGAGTTCTCGTTCCTTGCCGATAAACCGTGGTTTATCGGCCTTGAGGGATACCTTTTCCCTGATACCTATCGCATTTTTCGCGATTCAACACCAAAAGAAATTATTGAAAAGATGCTCAATAACATGAGCCAGAAACTCACGCCTGATCTGCGGGCGGAAATCGCGCGGCAGAAAAAAAGCGTTTTTTCAATCATAACAGTCGCGTCTCTTATTGAAAAAGAAGTGCGCACGGACGAGGACCGCGCGATCGTCTCCGGTATATTGTGGAAACGGCTCGAACGCGGTATGCCCTTGCAAGTTGACGCAACGATAAATTATATCACCGGCGGGAAAGACCCGAGCGCAACGCGCGAGGAAACAAAAATAAACTCACCCTACAATACCTATCTCTATCCAGGGCTCCCCCTTGGCCCGATCTCAAACCCGGGACTGTCCGCAATACAAGCCGCAATCTATCCAAAAAAATCTCCTTATCTCTTTTACCTTTCAACTCCGGAAGGCGCAATCATCTTCTCCCGCACGCTCGAAGAGCACAACGCCGCAAAACGAAAATATTTGACAAAATAGACCGTTCATATATTTTGGATAGAGAACTTTCGGAGGATCCGAAGAATGGATTTCGCGCTTCAGATCGAAGCGAGCATCGCAGAACGCAAACTCAACCTGCTTCAGCTCTACCTCATTCAAAACTGGAGAAAAAAGCTTTTCCTCGGCCGTGAGATAAGACCGAATTGGACCGGATACCTTCCGTTTTATCTCTTTTGGTGCAACGCATGTATGCGATTCGCAAAGGACTACCCGCATGGGTGGCCTGAAAATCAATATCTCAACTGTAGCAATTGCGGCGCCAAATGTTCATTTATTCCGTATTGGATGCCGTGGCTCATAAAATGGGAAAACCTCAAAATCCGCATCCGCTTCGGAATACCTCTTATCATTTCAATAATCAAAAAGGAAAGAAAAAAGTAATGCTCCTGCCGGGGCATTTTGTTTTCTTGTTTGACTTTTTTCTTTACAAAGAATATAGTAATAATTGATTCCGAAGACAGTCCCGACGAAAAGTCGGGATTCCGACCTTTGAAGCGTCGGAACCGGCGAACAATAAGTCCGGCCGAGGAAGAAAAGCCCGCGAGGGCGCTTCTTTGGTCGCTTATATAAGCGATTTTTCGTTATTTATGCCCGGTAGTAACACTTCGGCATGGCTCAGTGCAGGCACTTCGGCTTTCATAAGCGTGTATGGTCTACAAGGCATAGAAAAAGCATCAAGATGTATTTGAAATAATAACCAGAGAGATTTCGTCTTCGTCCCGACGTTTCGTCAGGACGGCCGAAGTCTACTACCGGGTATGCTCACAAAAGCGCAAAAATCAAAAGTAGTAGAAGAGCTTACTGAACGCTTCCGCAAGCAAAAAATCGCTATTTTCAGCGATTTTCGCGGGGTTTCCGTGGCAAAATCGCAGGAACTTCGCCGGGGATTGAAAAAAGAGAACGGCGAGTTCAAAGTAACAAGGAAAACCCTTTTTGACCGTGCGCTTAGCGCATCAGGGATCGACCTTTCAGCAAAGAAGCTCGAGGGAGAAATCGGTGTTGCGTTCGGGTATGGTGATCAAGCTGCCCCGGCAAAGCTCCTTGCGAAATTTTCAAAAGATAATGAGACATTCAAGATTCTGGGCGGAATTCTTGAAGGGAAAATTCTTACTAAAGAAGACATAATCGCCTTTTCAAAACTTCCGTCAAAGGATGTTCTCCTCGGACAGCTGGTGTGGGTTCTCATATCCCCTCTCCGCGGCCTTGCAACGGTTCTCGGCGGAAATATGAGAAATCTGGTCGTAGTGCTTAATCAAATAAAAGATAAGAGATAAAATGCCAATAATGCGAATAAAATGCTAATCTGCAAATAGAATTATTCGTTATTTGTAGATTCGCATATCATTTGTAAATTTGCATCATATTACTATGGATAAGGAAAAGTTTATCGAGGCAGTTGAAAAAATGTCCGTACTCGAGCTCTCGGAGCTTGTGAAAGCCCTTGAGGAAAAGTTCGGCGTATCAGCATCAATGCCTATGATGGTCGGAACAGCACCGGCTGCAGCTGGAGGCGGGGAGGCCGCGGCAGTGGAGGAAAAGACGAGCTTTACGGTTGAGCTTACGGATGGCGGCGCGCAGAAAATAAATGTCATCAAAGCGCTTCGCGAAGTTACTGCCTTTGGACTCAAAGAAGCGAAAGATCTCGTTGACGCAGCCCCGAAAGTTGTGAAAGAGGGTGCGACAAAAGAAGAGGCCGCAACAATGAAGAAAAAACTCGAAGACGCAGGAGCAAAAGTGACTCTCAAGTAGTGAGAGTTACTTTTTTCTTTTGTGAAAATTCATATGACCGATTTATTGGAAAAACTATTTGAATCAGTACCAAAGGTGCGGATTTTACGCGTATGTATGCGAAATCCCGACACCTCATTTACTATTGAGGACTTGGCGAGTCGAAGCCAGCTGAAACGGGGTGTAGTAAAACGAGAACTCGCGAAGCTTATAAAAATCCGTGCTATTGAAACTGGAATAGTGAAAATCTCGAAGGAGATAAAACAGAAAATCGGAAGAGGTAAAAAAGCGAAGGTAAAAATTACCATGAAATCAAAAAAAGCAAGGGTATATTTTGCAAACAAGCACTTCACGCTTTTTACCGAACTTCAGAATCTCGTCACGAAATCATCGGTCGCGTCGAAAAAAGAAATTACGAACAAAATCAGAACCCTCGGAAACGTAAAACTTGCTCTTGTATCAGGGGTATTCACGAATAACGAAAATGCGCGCACAGACCTCTTGATTGTCGGAGATAGAATAAAACCCGGAAAAATAAACTCGTTCCTGTCAAAAATTGAATCAGACATTGGAAAATCAATCCACTATACGCTCATGGATACAAGCGAATTTAAATATCGGATGGATATGTATGATCGATTTTTGCGCGATATCCTCGAATTCCCGCACGAAAAACTGATAAACAAGGTAAATATTTAACGAACAGCAAAATAGAATAAAAATATCCCCCGACAGTGCCGTCGGAGGATATTTTTGTTTGCGCTCCGCTCGGCCAAAAGTTACAATGAATGCTAGTGCCATAAAATCAATAGCGAAGTGAGAAACCGATTGCGAATCGTTTTGCGGGACTTTACATTAAAGACCGAATCTAAAATGGGCGGTTAGCTCAGCGGTAGAGCATTGCATTCACATTGCAGGGGCCACAGGTTCGATCCCTGTACCGCCCATTTTAGATTCGAAAAGAATAAGTCCCGGGGATGAACGTTGCATTCACATTGCAAAGGCCGCTGGTTCGATCCCGGCAGTGCCCATATTTAAATCAAAGTACCCTAAAATCCCGATGCGAAAAAAGATGAAAGTTTCACGTTTGACAAACCAGACAGATCTATCAAGAATGTTAAAGGATTCTAAAATTGTCAAAATTTACGAGAAAAATACTATCGGACATTTTCAGATATAGGACAAATGTGCACAATCCTGTGTATAAATATGTCCTTTTGTGGATAATGTCTCTTATGTGTAAAACGTGAAACTATGCTGTGCTACAATGGCAACACTTTTTGAAAAGTAAAATGGGAAGCAATGCCATCACAAAAACGTAAATTTGGAGATATAGGCGAAAAAGAAGCCGAAAGCTTTTTAACAAAGACCGGATATAGGATTATAGATCGGAACTATCGGATAAAAAATTTTGGAGAAATTGATTTGATTGGAGAAAGAAGGGGAAAGTTATTCTTCTTTGAAGTAAAAACGAGAGACCTTAAACATGAGTTAAACTTCCCGATTGGGTTCAGTATAGATAATAGAAAACGACGTAACTTAAAGAGAATATGTCAGCTGTACCTGATTGATAAGAGATTACCACTTAACAAAGAGTGGCAAGTTGACGCTATTTTTGTAAAATTTGATTTCATAAACAATAATCACTTAATTGAGCATCTAGAAAATATCCTTTGGGAGAGGTATTATTAGCCCCGTATACCAACTTTGACCATTTCTTTGTTGCCACGAGTTAGCTGGCGGAACTCGGCTTTAATGTATATATTGTAAGTCCCTCTCCCGTCGGATTGAAACGAAAGCAGCAGTCAAAGTTGTGTTACGGGGTTGAATGAAACGATGTGGAGTGTAAAACATGAAACATCGGGCCGTAGTATACCGGTAGTACGAGCGCTTTGGGAGCGCTTAGACTGGGTTCGATTCCCAGCGGCCCGATAGAATAGATATTTGCTTGATATATAAGTCACAAAAACAGTAAATTTTGCCTTTGCGGGTATCGTATAGTGGCATTACCATAGGCCGTTCGCGCGCGGTAAAGCTGCTTGGGAAACAGAGTATCATCGCCTTGTTGAACCCCTAAACTCAGAATGATATAATATACGTAAATGAACAAACTTAGGGGAAAAGCAGAAAAATTAAGGCGGCTCGGGTATTCCTACGGAATGATCAATGAAAAACTTGCTATTTCGAAAAGCACGTTGAGCAACTGGCTTAACAAAGTTGAATTCAATCCAAACCAAGAGGTAATAGAAAGAATTGGAAAAGCGAGACTTAAGTCCGCACTCTATCGGCATGGGTTGAAGCTTAAAGATATAGCACAACGAAAACAGGAAGCGATACAAGAAGTCGGGAAACTTATCAAGAGGGACCTTTTTATGCTCGGTATTGGGGTATATCTAGGTGAGGGATCAAAGGCGATTGAAGAAATTAGGATTTCAAACTCCGACCCGGTTATTATAAAATTAGCTCTCAAATGGCTTCGGAGATTTTGTGGATTAGAAGAACATCACTTTCGAATTACGATTCACAGTTATCCTGACGTTGATAACAGGAAGGCATTGCAGTTTTGGTCTAAAGAAACCGCGATACCAGTTGCACAATTTACAAAAACCGTTATAGATAATCGTAGGGGCAAGTCGGCGCTGAGGCGAAGGAAACTACTCTATGGTACCGCACATCTTTATGTACGGGGTGGCGGTACGCTCTTTCCTGGTGTCAAAAGCTTACACCGTAAAATTATTGGTTGGATAGAAAATATAGAAAGACAAGTTGATGCGGGTGTTGTATAGTGGCAATACGCGACCCTTCCAAGGTCGAGCCGGGGGTTCGATTCCCCCTACCCGCTCATATAAAAATAATCGCTTCAAGGCGATTATTTTTATTCTATCAAAGACGAGAGAAAAATCTATTTCACTGCTGCCTTCAATCCCTTCCCAGCCCTGAATTTCGGGGTTTTTGTTTCGCTAATTTGGATCTTTTGGCCAGTCCTTGGATTTACCCCTGCGCGGGCTGTTCGCCGCTTTACAAGGAAATTTCCAAAGCCGGAGATCGCGACTTCCTCGCCTTTTGCGAGCGCATTCGTGATTGTTTCAAAAACCGCATCCACCGCGTCCTCCGCGGTCTTTTTCGTCCCGCTTATTTTGGCGTGCACCGCATCAACAATTCCCCCTTTATTCATATAATATAAAAAACAATAAAATTATAAAAAGTCAACCTATTGAAAAAACTCTTGATTCGATTTACTACCACCATAATAACAAAAGTGGCATACCTAGGGAATCTTTTTATCCACACTATACAAATGATCATTTTCATACCACAATACTTGAAATAAAAGGCGATTCCCTGTATACTTAAAAAGATTTTTCAACTCACATGAAAAAATTTTCAAAAAACGCGGTTTGGGCGATTGTCATCATCTTTTCGCTTATGGTGTTCTATTCGCTTGTCGCCGGACAATTCCAACAAGCGAAAGAGATACCGCTTTCTGATCTTGTTGCAAAGATCAATGCGGGCGAGGTCGCCGAAATTTCGATTGTCGATTCTACTCTTGAAATCAAACTGAAAAACGGCGAAGAGATGAAAGCGGAGAAAGAAACCGAGGCGGGCCTTTCGGAAACACTCAAAAACTACAATGTAGATCCGGAAAAACTCAAGGAAATCCGGATAGGAGTTGAGAATAGGGGAATGATGAATTTTGTCCTTGGATTTTTGCTTCCCATTATCGGACCGGTTCTTTTAATCGGATTTTTCATCTGGTTTACGGCGCGCCAAGTCCAACGGGGATCAATGCAGGCATTTACCTTCGGTCAGTCGCGCGCGCGCCTTATCACGCCCGACAACGTGAAAGAACGGGTGACCTTCCAAGATGTCGCCGGAATAAAAGAAGCCAAAGAGGAACTCAAAGAAATCGTTGACTTTCTTAAAAATCCGAAAAAATTCCTTGACATCGGCGCAAAAATCCCAAAAGGCGCTCTCTTAATCGGCGTTCCGGGTTCCGGGAAAACGCTTCTTGCGCGCGCGGTCGCGGGAGAAGCGAGCGTACCTTTTTTCCATATGTCGGGGTCTGAATTCATCGAGATGTTCGTCGGAGTTGGCGCATCCCGAGTGCGCGATACGTTTCGCCTTGCAAAAAAAGCCGCACCCTCAATAATTTTTCTTGATGAGATTGATGCGGTGGGCCGCATGCGAGGCGCCGGCCTCGGCGGGGGACACGACGAACGCGAACAAACGCTCAACCAATTGCTCGTTGAAATGGACGGGATGGAAACCGACGATCGCGTGATCATGATCGCGGCCACAAACCGGCCCGACGTCTTGGATCCAGCGCTTCTGCGTCCCGGGCGATTTGACAGACGGGTTTTGCTTGATCTTCCCGACATCCAAGATCGAATCGAAATTTTGAAAATTCACTCGAAAAATAAGCCGTTTGACCATGACGTTGACCTGAAAGTCATTGCCCAGCGAACGCCGGGGTTTTCCGGGGCGGACCTCGCAAATCTTGTCAATGAAGCCGCGATCTTTGCCGCGCGCCAAAACCGTCGCCGGATCGTCCAATTAGACCTCGCAAGCTCGATTGAAAAAGTTCTTTTGGGTCCGGAGCGAAAAAGCAAAATCCTTTCTGATAAAGAAAAGAAAATATCTGCGTACCACGAGGCGGGCCACGGCCTTGTCGCGGCGTCTCTTCCGAACGCTGATCCGGTTCACAAAATAACGATTGTTCCTCGCGGCCGCGCAGGAGGATTTACCATGAAGATGCCGTCCGAAGACCGCCACTACTATTCCCGATCCCAGTTTCTCGACGAGATCGCGGTATCCCTCGGCGGATACGTAGCGGAAAAAATCGTTTTTGCGGAACTCACGACCGGCGCGTCAGACGATCTAAAAAAAGCAACTGATATTGCGAGAAATATTGTCACGCGCTACGGGATGTCGGATAAAATAGGGCCGATTGTTCTCGGAGACCAAGAAGAGCTCATCTTTTTAGGAAGAGAGATTTCAACAGAAAAAAATTACTCGGAAGAGACCGCTCGTATCGTTGACCGGGAGGTAAAACGAATCCTTGGCGAAGCGCAAAAAAAAGCCAACGCGATCATCACGAAAAAGCGCGCAAAGCTCGACGAGATCGCTCGAATCCTCGTCGAACGGGAAACGATTGAAAAGGAAGAATTCGAAAAAATAATAAAAGGCGCGAGCGCGGAAAAAATACTTACGCAAAAACGGACTCCATCTGCTTCACTTGTCACAAAACCCTCTACATAATATAATAATGAGTACGTTTTTTGGGTGCGTAGCTCAACGGCAGAGCGTCTGTCTTATACACAGATGGTTCCTGGTTCGAATCCAGGCGCACCCACCAAAAAACACCTCTCGAGAGGTGTTTTTTGGTGGAGTGGAATTATACAACTCTGCTCGAATATTTTTTGAACAGAACTGATGGCGCGCTTCGCGCGCCAAACTGAACGCTCGGGCGGGCAAAAAGGAAGGGAGTTGGGGGGAATGAATTTTTGCCCGCCTTCGCTTTCCGCCGCCGAATTTTGTATTTCGCTTTGCGAAATGCGCCGCTAAGAATTTTGTTTGATTATTTTCATGTTATTTGGTAGTATAATAATACAGATAATAACCCTATTACTATAATACTACCAAAACTTTATTTATATGACAAGTGGAAAAACAATCAGTGAAAATATTAAAAAAATGCGCGCGAAGCTTGGCTTGACCCAAGACGATTTAGCCAAGAAAGCGGACATTAAATATACAACGCTTATGAAAGTTGAAAGCGGTGTTGTTAATAAGCCAAGCGTTCAAACTATGGCGAAAATCGCAAAAGCTATTGGCGTTTCAATAGAAGAATCATTAAAATAAATATGAATTATACAATTTCAAAAAATAATCTTTTATATTTTCTTTCGTCACTTTTTGTCGGGGTTTATTTGCTAATTCTTTTTGATCGTTTAATCCATGGGCTACCGGCTGGATTTCTTATATCAATTATTTTTGCAATTCTAATTTTATTTCCGACTATTGTTAGCGCTCTTTTATTTCAAAAGAAAGCAGAAGCTCAAGTAACGACAAGAGGCAAAGCATTTATAAAAATGTTTCTCGTATCAATTCCCCTTGCATTTATAAGTGGTTGTCTTTTTTGGATCATTAAAATGTGGGGAGTGTCTGGTGAAGAAGGTGTGGGGTTGTTTATAACTATTCCCATTTTTGGATTAATTTTTATAAGTATTCCCGCATTGGTCATTGGATTAATTTCTGCCCTATCCAGTACCGATGAAAACATTAAAAAGGCAACGAAAATAATATTTGCCATTTCCGTATTTTTTCTGGTTGTAGTCGTAGGATTGTTGATAAACTGCACATTCAATGGCTGTAGGAACGTAGGTGCACTTGCGAAAAAAGCAATATCAGCAAATGATCCGGCAATCTGTAAAGAAAGAAAATTTTGGGTAGATATCTACGAAGATTTTAACGGCGGTTATCAAGTGCTTTTCCAAACAAAAAAAGACCCATACCCATCCGTGTTTGTAGAATCTGATTGTCTTTTTACCTATTCATCAGAGAAAGGTGATAGTGGCAGTATTAAAGTATGTATTCCCATTATCGGACCCGGAAAATCAACTTGTATATATAACAATATTGAGGCCAATCCCATTGCTGATAAATGCGAGGAGTTAAAAGGATTAGATCAAAATACAAAAAATTTAGAATTTTACAACGATGCTTATTCTATGTGTTATTCCGCTTTAGCAAAATTTTTGCATGACCCAAAATTATGCCAAAGTGTAGATCAAAATGGACGCGAAAATAGAAATAGATGTTATGCTGAAATTGCAGTTTATAAAAATGATGCAAGTATCTGCGAGAAATTAGGGCCAGAACCGTTATATCCTCAAAATGATGGATTGAATAAGCCTGACAATCCAGAAACGAAAGAAAATTGTATTAAGTATGTTGAGGAAATGCGTAGGTATCGGTAATGTTGCTAAGAAAAAATTGAAGCTTGTCGGCGCGCCAGTTTCACTGGCACAAAATTCGGCGGCGGCGGAAAGCGAAGGCGGGCAAAAATTCCTTCCCCCCAACCCTTCCTTTTTGCCCGCCCGAGCGTTCAGTTTGGCGCGCGAAGCGCGCCATCAGTTCTGTTCAAAAAATATTCGAGCAGAGTTGTATAATTCCACTCCACCAAAAAACACCTCTCGAGAAGTGTTTTTTGATGGGTTTTGATGTACTATAAAATCATATGGAACAACCACAATCTTCATTACCAAGAGAAACGAGCGTAGCGACGATGCCGACGGCGCCAGCGCTTTTTCTCGAGGCATTCTCGTTTTATAAAGCTCATTGGCCCCTTATTTTCGGTATTACCGCGCTCCCAGCAACTCTTGGAATTCTTGAGGCGGTCTCTCAGACAACCGGCTTTCTTGCCGCGATTCCGATTCTGGGGTTTCTCGGAAGTTTTGCCCTTATTCTTTCGCAGATCGGCATTATTGAATCCATTGCTCAAAACGGAAATCCAGAAGGCGGGGCATTGGGTGCTCTTTTAAAAGGTCTCAAGCTTATTATTCCGATTCTTATCATAAGCGCCTATGGAACATTTGCCGCATTCGGAGGAATCCTTCTCCTTATTATTCCCGGAATTATTCTTGCCATGCTCTTTTCCCAGTCCTTCTATACCGTGATCGTCGAGGGCAGGCGAGGGCTTGGCGCGCTCGCACTCAGTTGGCACTATGTGTCTGGATTCATCGGACAAGTCCTCTGGCGGTTCATATTCATCGGTATTGTGACAATGGCGATCGCGCTTCCTGTTATGCTCATTACAGCCGGCCCGGTATTTTTTGATATGATACAAAACGGACCAAAAGAAGGAATCGAGCCGCCCTTGTGGGGATCAATCGTGAGTATTCTTCTGAACCAATTCTTCCTTGCCCCGCTCGGAATCATCTATGCGTACGGAATCTACCGAGCACTCAGAGGAATAAAAACTGAATCCCTATCTCAGGAAAGAGAGCAAAGCATAAAGAAAAAAATCATTGCGGCAATTGTTTTCGGCATTGTCGGCATTCTCGCGCTCGTCGCGATCTTCGGACTCCTTGTCGTCTATTCCGCTTCGGATTTTATCAGGCCGTCCCCGCGGCCAACAAACACCGGAGAGATAACAGCGCGGGCTATCGGCGCAAATTTGAGCTCTGCGCCAATTCTCAACATTATACGGCTCGGAAAATAGAAGCCCATAGGCAGGCTATTTGATTTCTGACAAAACGCATGTGCGGAAATGTACTTATCATGCGCTATAGCGCGGGATAGATACTTTTTTTGTGACTCACATCTCAATACATAATGTATCTATGCTACGCTATAGCGTAGCATAGATACATTATTCTCTACGAGTGCCAAAACCCGCAGGAATTTCTCATGGAACCTTATTCCTCTTCCCACGAAAGCGTAACGTACTGGTCGGACGTTAAGGGGAAACTCGGCGGCGGAGCATAGAGCAAACTCCCGTCATAATTGAGATTGCGTATTTGATACCCGGTTCCGTCCGTATAGGCAAAACCGTACCGCAGGTTTGTCGCGATCATGCCCCAGAGCGTAATGGTCTGGCGCGTATGATACGGGGAACAGCGCTGCGATCCGCCGCCGGGCGGCCGGTAGTAGTGTCTTCCCACGCGGCCGTTTTGGGCAATGAGCGCTGCGTCAATTCTTAAATCATTGTCGCTTACCATACCAACATTGATATTCCCCTGCGCAATCAAGCCCAAAACATCCGATCCGTCGTAATTTGTATATAGGAGATCGTTATTCACGATAATATTTTTCCGAAACGGAGGATTGTCCGGCAAAAATGCCGCGACAATGGTAATGCGACCCCCGTTGATTTGGCCGTCAACAAAAATATCATCCTCGAGGAATATGATGCCGTTTGCGGGAAACGGGAAATTGCCGATAAGATGCTGGTTTTGGATGCTCCACGTGCTCCAGCCCGATTGATTCTGGCTATTCGTGCAGCCCGAGGGCGGATTCACCCGGCTTGTTACGCGATAAAGATCAAACGTGTCATTGGTGCGTAAAACTATGTGGTACCCAAGAGCGCCCGCGCTTGGCCGGTAAAACCCGTTTGCCTCTGCGTCTGTTTTCATTTGAGCAAGATCTGCGGTTATCCCAACAAAATCAATTGCGGGCACAGGAAACTGTCTACCGACTTCAAATACATCTGTTCGCACGGGAACGGGAACCGGCGGCAAAGGGTCAGTTGGCGTAACATGCGTATGTACGCCAAACTCATTCCCTCCGCTGTGATCCGGGTCATTATAAGACGCGACCGCGCTTGAAACCACGTTATGCGCAAGACCGTCAAAACGAATTCCCTGATTGGAATGAATTGGTCCGAATACCTCGGTGCCGGAACCGAATCTCATAAAGTCATTTGCCACCACCGCGTATTTTGCAATCGAGGGCTTTGCAAGTTGCGCCTCAATTTTCCGCGAAACCGGCGTACCAATATTGAAATTTCCGGTTGACTCAACAACTACCAAACTCGAGCCCAAAGCAGGCGGAGTGATGTTAAGAGAGAATTGGCCGATCACATTGCCGTCTTTGTCTCGAAAATCGTGCACATACGGCCCGGGGCTACCCGTACCATCCTGAAAATCAGTCGGGGCGTGCGCGAGATGCCACCGGTAATAATCAATGCCCGCCTCCGCGATTTGCAGCGCTTGTTCACGGTTAAACGCCTCGCGCGAGGCCTTGATATTGAGCGCGGTCCATCCCACCAAACCGCTAAAAAGATAGACGGCGATCGATCCAAACACAATAACCTGAATCAAAATCTGACCTCGCTTCGATCGCATAAACGATCGTATTCCCTTGACTATTGGCTCCAGTATGCGCTGAATAATCATAAATTATCCTTGAGATTTCTCATGGAAATTTGCGTTGTGAGCGTGATGGGATTGGGCGGCGCAAGCGGATTGCGATCAACTACAATCGTTATTTTCACAAGGCGAACCGCAGATACGTCAACGGGCTCTGCGAGCG
>Ga0209542_10004629_pt1 | contig 28091 bp, 22 predicted proteins | sample RifCSPhighO2_01_FD_184028 | JGI IMG/M metagenome (GOLD analysis project Ga0209542, IMG submission 184028) | Soil microbial communities from Rifle, Colorado - Rifle CSP2_plank highO2_0.1 (SPAdes) (version 2) | ecosystem: Environmental > Terrestrial > Deep subsurface > Rock core/Sediment ...
TACATTATTCTTGTGCTTGAGACGTTGTTCTGCCACCATAAAACGTTCGACCATCTTCATCTTCCGCTTTATATTTTATTCTATTATTCGCTAACCTTTGGTTTAAAGCATTGCTCAAAGTTCCATCACCATTACGAACAACTTCTGGAGCCCATTTAGCCCCATCTGTATAATCATCTATATAATGTTGTACTAAAAGTGCCAATTTGACATCATTATCATGTCCAAGATCACCAAACTCATTAACTTTAATCAACTCATCTAAAATAGCTTCTGATTCTAAAACGCCTTGTGCCCCCGATGCACCAGCAATAAATTTTGCTTGATCTGATATTGAACCTTCTTCTTGTAGAATTGCAGCACTTAACCCAGTAACTTTATTCTGTTTTTCTTCAGGAGTTCCTACCACCTCACCTTCTCTAATTGATGTAATTTCCCGTTTCTTTCTAAAATCATGAACACCAGCAGCAACCATTGCGTCTTGTTTTAATCCACCAAATCCGCGTGAAAATTCCAATAAATCCGCAAATATTCCTGCTCTTGCCGCTTCAACCAAACAATGTTCGGTAACATTGCCCCATCCACGTTCTATGTGCTTTCCTTTAAACTCCTCGGGTTCGTAATGTCCATGAGCTTTGTGTAATTCAATTGCAGGATAAACGATAACTGCAATTGCTGCGAAGTAATCCCTTCTTCGACTTTCAAAATTTGGTTCAATTGTTACACTTTGTTCTGTCATAATTGCCCATATGCTAACATAATGCACTAAAATTTCAACCGCTTAATAAAAATTATTTTTACTCTGTGATAACATTTCGACATGGTGAGTATAATTTTAGGTTTACAATAACTATGGGGGCCATTAGCTCAATAATTGAGGACCTAGCCGATAAAGCACAAGACTCGGAGTTTGGACAATATGACCCAAGCGCAAACTCGATACAAAACCCTGCAATGCCGGAAGGTGGAAGATCTCTTGCTGAATACGAAGCAATATTCAATTTCGATAGAGAAGAGTTACGTGATAAAATAGTTCTAGATTTAGGTGCAGGTCCGAAAGTAAAACTAGCGAATGAATTAAAGGACATTTGTGCACGTGTAGTTTCGATAAGTCCCGACTTTTCAAATCCGGTACACGCAATTAGAGCGAAAATATCAACAGAAGATTTAAAAGTAAGGGATAATATGGTTGCAGCCATAGGAGTAAGAATTCCATTTCCAGACCAAACTTTTCATGCAGTATTTGCCATGCATTGCCATATACCATTTGGACCACCAACATTCGTAGTGACGCTAGCAGAAATGGCTAGAATTCTTAAAAAGGGTGGCATAGGCATAATCGGACCGTACTATGAAATCCCACATCACCCAAATCTTATAAAAAAACTGGCCAAGGCAAACCCGGAATTGATGGCCATATTACAGCACTACCGCGTACAACTACGAGCTGAAGCAATCTCTCCTAATATAGTTCCAATGGCGATAGTAAGTGATGGTGAGGGTGACAAAGCTTGGGAACCTTCTTTCAATGTTGTGTTACGAAAATCTGTCTAACTAAACTTTGGAAATTTATATCAAAATAGTGTAATCTTGAATTATGAATAAGGTGGTACACGTTTGTACCGGTACATGCAAAGCAGAAATAAGCGAAGAACAATACAATGACGGTCTTACACAATGTGGAGCAGAGAGGTGCACTATGCAAGGTCACAATTTCGAGAAACGAATGAGGTGTGGTTCTTGCAATCAACTATACAAAGAAGGTGAAACTCACACGCATGAAAAAGACAAATCTTTATTGGGAAAAATTTTTAGATTTTTCCTTAAGTAACAGTTCCTCAAAACCTTAGTTCTAATAACATCCAAACAGCGGAGTCGGTATGTACGAACGCAGGCTAATGTGTCTGTTATGGGTGGCGGATGTCAACATTGAAGATATAAAAAGTGTTACCCATGTACTCGGACTGTACAAGTACTTCCATAAAATCATAAATCTGGTTATTATCTAATGTATGCGACAGGTCAAACCGAAAGTAGCACTTCTATCAGGCATGAGTGGTCAAGATGGTTCATATTTAGCAGAGCTTTTGCTACAAAAAGGCTACGAAGTTCACGGAATTAGACGGAGGACAAGCCTTTTTAATTCGGCTCGATTCGATCATCTATATGAAGAGGCACAAAACCCAGACGCTAAGTTGCACCTTCACTACGGCGATTTATCCGATTCATCTTCTCTATACAAAATTGTTTCTGATGTAAAGCCCGACGAGGTTTATAATCTTGGCGCACAAAGCCATGTTGGAGTAAGCTTTAATATTCCAGAATATACTGGAGATGTCGTTGGCATCGGAACAGTGCGATTTCTTGAAGCGATAAAACAATCTGGCTGTAAAGCAAAATTTTATCAAGCTTCCTCTAGCGAAATGTTTGGAAAAGTTTTAGAAACCCCACAAAAAGAAACAACACCATTTTATCCAAGGTCGCCTTACGGAGTTGCAAAAGTTTATGCATACTGGATAACGAAAAATTATCGGGAAAGTTACGATATGTTTGCTTGCAACGGAATACTCTTTAATCACGAATCCCCACGTCGCGGAAGAACATTTGTAACCCGTAAAATTACACGCGCAATTGCGATGATATTACAAGGCAAATTGGAAACGCTTTACCTAGGTAATATTGATGCATCACGTGACTGGGGTCACGCAAAAGATTATGTAAATGCGATGTGGCTTATGATGCAACACAAAACTCCAGATGATTATGTTATTGCGTCTGGTGAAACCCATACAGTAAGAGAGTTTGTTGAAAAAGCATTTAAGCATGTAAATATCGATATTGTTTGGAAAGGCAAACGTGTAGATGAAATTGGGATTGATAAAAAAACAAAAAAAACACTGGTAAAAATTGATCCAATATATTTCAGACCTGCGGAGGTCGAATTATTACTCGGCGATTCATCTAAAGCAAAAAAGGAGCTAAAATGGGAAATGAAATACTCATTCGACGATATGATTAACGAGATGATGGAATTTGATCTTACAAATGAAGCAAAGAAAAATGGATACGTAGATTATTAACTGTGCGACTATGACACAAAAAGAAATAACAGATATTCAAAAAAAGGCGATTAGCACTCGTCGTGATGTTATCGATTTGGTAACAAGGTCTCGCGATGGACATATTCCATCGGCTCAATCAATGGTCGAGATTTTGTTAGTTCTCTACTATCAAATTCTCAACATTGATCCAAAAACTCCGAATAAACCTGACAGAGATAGATTTATATTAAGTAAAGGCCATGGATGTGCATCATTATATGCCATCTTGGCTGATTTAGGCTTCTATTCTAGAGAAGAATTAAAAAAATATGCAACACCAGATGGAATCCTAGGCGGCCATCCAGAAATGCAAAAAGTTCCAGGGGTCGAAGTATCAACTGGATCTTTAGGCCACGGATTTCCAATGGGTGTAGGCATGGCAATGTCTGCAAAACTAAATAATCAAAAACATAAGATATACTGCATTGTTGGTGATGGCGAATGCAACGAAGGCGCAATATGGGAAGCAGCCAATATTGCCTCGCATTTTAAATTGGATAATCTTGTCGTAATAGTTGACCACAATAAGCAACAAGCAAGCGGTGATGTTTTTGAAATAATGAACCCTCACGTACTTTCTGAAAAATGGAGCTCGTTTGGGTGGGAAACAAAAGAAGTAGATGGACATGACATTGAAAAATTACACCAACTGTTTAAATCCGCCCCTTTTACATCTGAAAAGCCGACAGCAATCATCGCAAACACTATAAAAGGCAAAGGCGTTTCGTTTATGGAAGGCGAACGCAAGTGGCACACCGGAATTCCAAACGAAGAAGAATATAAAGCCGCAATGATAGAACTAGATGAGCAAGAAAAGAAGCTAACGAAAATAAAAGGAGCAAAGAAGAAATGAGAAAAGCATTTGTATTGGCAATATCAGAAATTCTAGGCGCAAACGAGAAAGCCCTGCTTCTAATTGGCGATATTGGAGCATATCTTTTAAGAGATGTAACAGCAAAACACCCAAGTAGAGTAATAAATATGGGCATTGCAGAAGCAGGAATGATGAGTGCGGCCGTTGGCCTCGCGTTAGAAGGCTGGGTTCCTTTTGTTTACACAATAACACCATTTGTGACCGCAAGAGCATATGATCAAATTAGAGCAGGTGTTGGGTATCACGAAGCTAACGTAAAAATAGTAGGTGTAGGAAGCGGCCTTTCATATGGTGCGCTTGGTGGAACGCATCATTCTATAGAAGATATCGCAATGATGAGATCAATACCAGGAATGACAGTTATTTCTCCATCAGATGGACCAGAAACAATACAAGCAACAAAGGCTACAGCAAATCACTTTGGCCCAGTTTATCTTAGACTTATGCTAAATGTCGAACCTTTAGTTACTGATACTAAGCGTCAAAAATTTAAAATAGGACAAGCTGAAAAACTTTCAGACGGAAAAGATTTAACAATAATTGCGACAGGTGAACTTGTGAGAGAAGCAGTAGAAACCAAAGCTATGCTACAAAGAGATGGCATATACGCTAGCGTCATAAATATGAGCACGATTAAACCAATAGACAAAAAGATAATCGAATCAGAGATGGGAAAAACCTCAATAATATTCACGATAGAAGAACATAATGTTATCGGGGGCCTCGGATCAGCAATATCAGAAGTTATTTCCGAATCAAAGCATAAAATAAAACCACGTTTGGTGCGACTTGGGATTCAAGACAAATTCACAAATAAATACGGCCACAAGCACGAGTTATATGAATATCTTCATCTAGATTCGCATAGCTTATATAAAAAAATCAAAAAGGAAATTAAAAATGGATAAACAGCTCGAAATAATTTATGAGGATATCAAAGTAATTGTAAATAAGATATCAGACATCTCAAATAAACTTTCAGGAACCACAATCGTAATAACTGGTCCAAACGGATTACTTGCAAGTTATTTAGTAGACACATTAGCATATTTAAATTCAGAAAAAATCCTGGAAAAACCATGCAAAGTAATTGGACTACAAAGATCAGAAATAGATAAAAACAGTAGGCTCGGACATTTGTTAGGTCGAGATGATATTAAACTTATACAACACAATGTTATCGATAAATATGAATTTACTGAAAAGGTCGACTACATAATCCATTCGGCAGGAAGATCAGCACCTGCAACATTCCAAAGCGACCCACTTGGCACAATTGATGTAAATGTGAAAGGTGTTAGATGGCTACTAGATTTTGCAAAAGAAAACCCTATAAAAAGTTTTCTATATATGAGTTCGGGTGAAACGTACGGAAACCCCACACCAGAAAACATTCCAACACCAGAAACATATGCAGGGAATGTATCTACATTAGCACCTCGTGCATGCTATACAGAATCAAAAAGATTGTCAGAAACATTATGTAATGTGTATTTTCAGCAATATCAAATTCCAGTAAAAATCGCAAGACCTTTTATTGTATATGGTCCAGGGTTATCTATAACAGATAGGCGTGTTATGGCTGACTTTATGAGGCTTGGAATTGGTGGAACTCCAATTGAAATGCTTTCGGAAGGTTTGGACAAAAGGTCATACTGTTACATTACCGATGCGACAGTCTTATTCTTTAGAATGCTACTTTCTGAATATAATGGAGAAGCATTTAATGTTGCTAATGATTCAGAAGAAATAAGTATCAGAGATCTTGCTGAAAATATTCACAAAATCTGTGGTATAACAAGTCCAGTTACTGTAAAAAAACCAGAAGATACTAAATTCATTTCAGATGCACCAAAACGCGTTTTGCCAGATATTTCAAAAGCAAAAAATTTACTTGGATATAAACCAGAGATTGGGATTTACGAAGGATTAAAAAGGACAATTGAATGGAATAAATCCTTTTTCAGTAAATAACTATGAATCAAACGTTAAATATCCTAGCTTGCACTACATGCAAAAGTCCGCTCTTGAAAAAAAATCTGCATCTTGCGTGTTCTAGTACTTCGTGCAATAAAAAATATAAAATAATTGCTGATAGCTTTTTTTCGTTTCTAGAAACAGACCAAACATCAGACACTGAACTTTCAATTGAAAAGTGGAACGAATTTTATTCTGATAAAACGAAATTTGAAGATTATGAAAAAAGGTATCAAGTATACATGGAAGATAACTTTTCAAATGTATATAAACAAATTTCCGAATTCAAAAACTTCGAAAAAAATAAAACAGTATTTCTAGAGATTGGATGTGGCCCAATGTTTCTAGCACGAGCACTTTCAAACCAATGTAAATTAGTTGTAGGAATCGATTTTTCAATGGAGGCGTTAAAAACAGCAAAAGCTATGCTTGAAAGAAATAAAATAAAAAACTATTTATTAATTCATGGTGATATCAAAAACATCCCAATTCGAAATGACTCTATAGATATATTATATGGAGGTGGAGTTATCGAACATTTTACCGATACATCAAAAGCAGTAAAAGAGCTTTATCGAGTACTAAAGCCAAACGGGATTTCTTTTAACACCGTTCCACATTTAAATATCGGATCATTAACATACCGCCAAGTTTGGGGAAATATTCCTAATTTCCCGGTTCTAAAACAAATCGCAGAATTCATACATATAAAACTACTGAAATCAAAACACATGACATTTGGTTATGAACTATCCTTTTTGGCAAGCCATTTAAAATACATTCATAAAAAAGCAGGATTCAAAAAAACAATAGTTAGAAAATTTGAAACAAAATTAATGTTTGAATTCATACCTACTAAATTTCTAAAAGAATCAATGTCTTGGCTGGCAAATAGTATTCCGCTATTTTGGCCGATGATTAAAGTTATAGGAATTAAATAAAATGTGCGGAATAGCAGGAATCATAGGTGGCAATAATAACTCTATCCAAACCTTAACTAAAATGATGCATTCTATAAAACATAGAGGACCAGACGATAGTGGTGTGTACTCTAGTGAAATTAGTAGAGTGTACTTCGGATCACAACGATTAAGTATCAACGATCTAAGTCCTAAAGGGAAAATGCCGATGTTTAATGAGGATAAATCGGTTGCCGTATGCCAAAACGGAGAAATATACAACTATCATGAATTGAAAAAAGTGTTGTTGCCACATGGACACAAATTTATTTCTGAATCAGATACCGAGGTAATAGTTCACGGATACGAACAATGGGGTACTAAAATCTTTGAAAAATTAGAAGGGATGTTTGCGATCTCAATTTTCGACATAAAAAATAATACTATATTCCTATGCCGAGACAAAATAGGAATTAAACCACTTTATTACCTTGAACTAAATGGTTCGATATATTTTTCATCAGAAGCTAAATCATTTTCCTCACTAGAAGATTTTTCATTCGGAGGGAATATTGACTATGAAAATGTTAATTTAATGCTTGGATTTATGTTTCTGCCTAAATCAGATGAGACAATAATCAACAAAGTAAAAAAATTACTGCCAAGTCATTACATGAAAGTAGATCTTAAAAATTCTTCGATCTCTAAGATCTCATTTCAAAAATATTGGGATTTAAAAAACTCAAGAAAAAAATTTGCAAATAATGAAATTACTTTTGACGAAGGTGTAGAAAAACTTGATGATCTACTACAGAAAACAGTCTCATCGCATTTAATGTCCGATGTCCCACTTGGAGTTATGCTGTCTGGCGGTCTTGACTCATCATTAATCACAGCACTAACGAAAAAACTATCAAAGTCAGAAACCCTAACATTTACTGCAAAGTTCGCGCATAAATTTAACGAAAGCGAAAATGCTAAAAATATTGCAAATTACATTGGTACTAAGCACACAGAAATTTTGATAGACACAAAAGATGTTAGTAAAAACATTGAAAAGTATATACGAGATTATGATGATCTGACAACGTTTGATGGTGGACTCATCACAACAAAAATATTGTGTGAGGAAATAAAAAAACTTGGAGTAACTGTACTATTACTTGGAGAGGGGGCCGACGAAATATTTGGCGGGTACTCTTGGTTTGGAGTTTCACAACTTCCCTACTCTTTTTTGCCAGATATATTAAAATCCGCAATTTATTACTATGCAATATCTAGAAACCTGACATTTAATCCTCAAAAATATTATTCCTATTGGAATCAAATGTTCAAATCTATGCACAATTCGGATACATTTAGAAAAATCAGTAACATGGAATTAATAACCCAACTACCTAATCATTTATTAATGAAAGTAGACAAAGCAACTATGGCGGCTTCTGTTGAAGCAAGAGTTCCGTTTTTGGATCACAAAGTAGTAGAATTTGCTTACAATCTTCCGCGTGAATACAAACTAAAAGGAAATATATACAATTTCAATTCTTCAAACGAAAAATATATATTAAGAAAAGTAGCAGAAAGATATCTACCACAAGAAGCCGTGTGGAGAAAAAAAAGAGGGTTTATGCTTCCAATGGGGCAAATTATAGATTCAGATATATCAAAAGTCAAAGATTATATTTTCTCAAAAGGTTCTATTTCATCAAACTTGCTATCAAAAAAACAAATAGAAAACTTGTTTAAAGAAACATCAATTGGCGTTATGAAAATGCAAAACGAATACTTAATATGGAGACTGTTCCTATTAGAAGTCTGGAAGAGTGAATATGCAAAATAAAAATGTTTTATTTCTTGTGCACAGAATATTTAATAACGATAATGTTAAAAGAGGCGGAGCAGACTATATTATAGACTATCTTATATCCAAGGGCTATTCAATAACAACAATAGAACATCCACTCAATGGCACACACGAATCATATATAAAAACCGATAATATTAGCAAAACTTTTAGAATAAATGGAAATGGGCCTATCAGATGGATTCAAGAAATTGTATTTAATGTAGCTAAAGCACATAAAAGTGATTTTGCATTAATAATTTCAGTGGACCCACTTAATTTTCTTTCCGCCTACTTTTTAAATAAGATTAAAAATAGAAAACATAAAACAAAAATACTATTTCATTCAATAGACTATTCTGAAAACAGGTTTGGAAACTCTCTGCTTGATTTTGTGTACAATTCGCTATATTCGTTTGCCGTAAAAAATGCAGACGTTGTTACCTATGTAAGTAAACTAATGGGAGAAAAAATCCAACAACTAAGAAAAAATCGTAAAAATATTCTTTTTCACCTTCCGAATTCACCAGAATTCACCAAAATTCCTAAAACGGATAGTTCCAAAAAAAATAAAAATAGTTTAACTTTCAGCAAATCATTTATATCAAATGAGGAACTACTGCTATTGCAAAACGTAACTACCATACTTAAAAAGAGGTTCCCAAGGATAGTTTTAAATATAGTTGGGAAAATCAGCGAATCAACTACAATAATAAACCCAAATATAAAAGACAACCTAATTATGCATGGACTTGTCCCATATGAAAAAAATCTTGAAATAATAAGTAATTCGTATATCGGGCTGGGTTGGTATGAAAATAAATTCTCATTTGAAAAGTACAATGACTCTTTAAAGCTTCGTGAATATGCGGCCTCTGGGGTTCCCTCTATATGTAATAATAAAACTTCAACGGCAATCGAAATGGATAAAGAAGGTGCAGGCATAATCGCAAATACCGAAAAAGAATTAGCAGGTGCAATTGCAACATTTATTACCAATGAAAAGAAGTATTACGATATGCATATCAATTCAATAAGGTGGGCTAAAGAGAATGATAAATCAAAATTATTGGAAAAGTTATTGAGGACCTTAGGTTTATGATAAAAAAGCTTAAAGAGATTGCATACTTTTTATTTCCTATTTTAGTTATAGTTTGGATCGTTTATATAAACAGGTTTCCAAGCGAATACGTATATAATAGTGGCGATTTCTCACAACCAATAAATCTGTCAAAGCATTTTAACGAGCTTTTCTATACGTGGGGTAGCGGAATTTCAGCACCAGGCGAAGGTGGTCCATTCTCATGGTTCGCAGCTAGCCCCTATTATTTCGCGTTTTATCTTGTCCCAACATTTTTGGGACTTAATGATTCACAAAATTTGTCATTTGTATTGTTTTGTTTTCTGTTCTTATCATATATATCGTTCTATGTATCTCAAAAGCTCTTATTTAAAAAACAAGTAATATTTTACGACACGCTTTTTCCACTGCTCTACTCTATAAATATGACAACCTTATATTTTTTTACATATACATGGGGTTTTTCACATCATGTTTTTTTATATATTACCTTACCCATTATAATTTCAACACTCTACCTAATACTCCATAAATTCGAACTAAAATATTTGCTTCTATACTTAATTGCGTTAATGGCATCAATCCCAGGGTTTACAAACCCGGCTTTTTTTATAGGACTTGTTCTGATATTATTTTTATTCCTTTTAGGACTGATTGCATTAAGAAGTATTTCCATCACCAAATTTTTACTTTATAAAATTGCGATTATTAGTATAACGTCGTTACTGGCTCTTTCATTTTGGATAATACCAACTATTCCACTGGTCACACAAAACATGTCACAAGTAACTGGAGGTATATTTAATCTGACAGACTGGCTAGTAATGCAATCTTCTGACATTCTCTCAATTATCATTGGACTTCCAGGATATCAAGGTTTCCCACCATTTAGCCACGAACAAATTGCTTTCTATTTTCTTCCATTTATAAGCCTCATCACTTTAATTTACTTACTTTCAACAACAGAAGTAAACATAAAAAACTCCAAGGTTTTAAAAATGATAATTGTTTTACTGCTAATCGAAATGATTACATTTATAATTTTAAAAAAGGCTAAACCACCATTCGGAACTCAAACATTATATTTATTCTCAATACCTTTTTTAAGCACATTTAGAAGCTACGAAAAAATTGCCATATTCTTGCCATTTATAAATTTAATTTCTATATACGGATTACTATCGTTAAGAAATTTCAATACAAAGCTAATAACTATAGCCATTGCGTTAATGCTTCTTGCGCCGTTTCCGTTTTTACTTGGTGGAATTCAAACAAAATACAGTATAACTATCGGATCAGATAAATCAAAAGATTACAAGAATGCTGAATATTCTGGACTTGTAAAAATTCCTAACGATTATTATGAAACGGCAAACTATTTAAACAACATAGACAAATCAGATACAAAAATTCAATCTCTTCCATTTAGCCCATTAAATACTACAGCTTGGGTGAATTTTCCGAAATGGAAATTAATCGGGTTTAATATTACTGACTATTTATTTGATAAGCCAATACTTGCTACAAATTCATCTCAATATATGCTAGAAAACTGGATTCCACAAGAAGAACTAAACCATACAAATCTAGACCCAATTTGGTATATAAGACTACTTTCATATTTCAATGTGTCGCACATAACTTACCAGTTTGCGGTAAGTAATGAATTTATATTCCAATCAATTGAACAAATAAATTCGCTAACCAGTGAGGAAAAAATTGAAAATTTACTCTCTAATAAGAGTTTAAGATTGTTAAAATTACCCGAGAGTAATATATTACCAAAATTCTATATTCCTAAAAAAATAGTGGTATCAGGAAATCAAATATCATATTTCCCATATATCCTAACCCAAAAAAATTACCTTGATAGGAGCCTGTTTATCTTTTCAACTGCAGACAATATTAAATACAAAAATATACCAGTTGAAATTGAATCAATTAATTTTTTGGAAAAAACAGATACACCTAAGAGCCCTGAATTCTGCTCTGGTAGTTGTTTCAAAATCACAGAAGGATATAAAGGTACATACGTATTACAAATCTCAACGGAGGGATTTGATCTAGATGAAATTAGACCTACCTCAATTAATATCTTTGAAGTAATTAATAATACTAATAATCACAAAACAATATTTACAGAAAATTTAGATAGGTTAGATTTCAACCCGAACTATATCGATTTAGGCGAATTTATTTTTAAGGATAATAAGTCATACTATATTTCCGTAATTTATAAGCCCAATATTAATATGTTAATTTCAGGCGAATGGCAACAATCTGAAATATCCACGGCTGAGTCAAAGCTTGTTTATAAGGAAGTAGATAATTGTAAAGCGAACAGAACTTACAGTTTCAACAATAGTTCAGAAGAACAAACTAGACCTGAATACATTCTTGCGGAAAGAATTCCGGATTTTAGAAAAATTGAGAACGACGACATAACAGAGTACCTTGATAAAAAAATCGAACTGCCTACAACATTCGGAACTATGTTTGAAGGGCAAGAAAATACTACCTTCTCTCCAATATACTCGATTAAGAATGTATGTCGGGTATTTATTAATAAAAATGATGTCGATAATTTTAGAAATATACAAATTTATCCAGATTATAGTTCGAAGTTAATAATAAAAAGTTCAATTCAGAAAGATGACACAATCATCACACCAGAAATCACTATAAGTAAAATTAACCCGACAAAATATAAGTTGCTTATTTCAAAAACAACAACGCCATACTTCCTAGTCTTCAACGAAAGTTATAATGATGAATGGGGCGTTTTCAAAAACGATAACAAAAAAGATGTCGAAATCTCTAAAGACACACATTTTGTATCAAATGGATTTTCGAATGGCTGGATAATAAATCCAAACGAGGTTGATAGCCAAGACCAATACACTTTAACGATTGAATATAAGCCACAAAAAAGATTCAAGCTAGGGCTTATATTATCATTAATCCCTATAATAATTTTATCGACTATAATTCTTATAAAGAATATATTTAAAAAACATCATGAGATATAGTCAATTATTTACTTACACAAACACATGGATATTTATTTTTATTGTAATTGGGTCATTAGTAGATATTTTTATTGTGAAAAATTATATTGATGTAATCGAGCTATTATTAGTTATAGGGTGGATTTATATGCTAAAAGTATCATCTGCAGCAAAAATATTTTCTGTTCCTATAATATTATTGTATGTTATATTAATCCCAGTGTGCTTAACATTTAGTAATGATTTATCCGCACAAAAACTTTCTATATGGGTATTTTATATTTTTTTTATGTATCTAATAAATAAATCGATTAGTTTATATAAAATCAAATGAAAAAAGATGAGAAAATTGTAATAAACCTAGGATGTAGTGGGTCAAAAATCCCGGGTTCGATTGGGGTTGACGTTATTCCAAGAGATGGAACCGTTGATATCGTACATAATCTAAATAAATATCCGTATCCTTTCAAAGAAAATTATGCTGATGAGATTCATCTATATCACGTACTTGAGCATCTGGATGATTCAATTAAGACAATCGAGGAAATTTACAGAATATTAAAACCAGGTGGAATCTTATATCTACGAGTCCCACATTTTAGTAGCCTTTATGCGTGGGGCGATATAACACATAAAAAAGCTTTCTCTATATATGCTTTTGATATTTTCGATGCAAGCAGGGATTATAAAAAATGGGGATATACTAAAGCTAAATTTGACATCTTAACCAGAAGAATCAGATACTTTTATACATGGCCAAACGAAGACTGGTACATGAAATATATAGTTAAGCCAGACTGGCCATTTGGAGCCGGAATAATATTAAAACCAATTATCGCTTTACTAAATTTCCTAATCAGTTTGTCACCAGAAATATTCGAAAGATTCTGGTGCTATTGGGTTGGTGGTGCTGCTGAAATATATTTGATTATGAAAGCTAAGAAAGATTGATGTTGTGATATAGAACGGTTTTCGGTTAGAATGAATATCAGTTCATAAAGTTAAACCGGAAAGGAAGATATAAAGTGGAAAATCTAAAAGTAAAACTAATAAAAGACACATTCTATAACGAAAAACAAACGAAAAAAGAGTTATGTGATTTTATAATGAAAACAGACCGCCTTAGCATGTGGACTGAATGTAGGAAATTTGAAGACAATTTTGCACAAAAGCAAGGTGCTAGAAATTGTTCAATGTTTACGAGTGGGAGTGCAGCAAATCTAGCATTAATTCAATCACTCATTAACTTAAAAAAATTAAATAAAGGCGATACAGTAGCTTTTTCTGCAGTTACTTGGTCGACTAATGTAATGCCAATAATCCAATTAGGATTAAACGTTCATCCGATAGATGTTGAGGTTGACACATTAAATAGCTCTTCAGAACTGTTTGAGAGGGCATTGAATGAAAACCCCTCAATAAAAGCTTTTTTCATAACTAACGTTTTAGGCTTTTGTTCAGATATCGATAAGATTGCAGATATTTGCAAAGAAAAAGGCATTATCTTAATAGAAGATAACTGCGAATCATTTGGAACCATATATAAAGGCAAAAAGCTAGGATCATATGGGCTTGCTGGAACCTTTTCTTTTTACGTAGGCCATCACATGTCAACGATCGAAGGCGGTGCATTATGCACCGATGATGAAGAGCTAGATATCATGGTTAAAATGGTCAGATCTCACGGAATGGATAGAAATTTAGATGAAGATAAAAAACTAAAAGTTCGAGAAAAATTTAACCTTGGTGATTTTTATTCACGATATACGTTCTACACACTTGGTTATAATCTAAGACCTAACGAAATCAATGGGTTTCTTGGAAATAATCAACTTCAATATATTGACGAAATCTTTAGAATCAGAAACGAAAACTTCAAGAAATTTCTGCCTGCGGTGAATAAAAATGATATTATTCCAATTAGACACGAACATATAGATTTTGTGTCAAACTTTGCATTCCCTGTAATTTGCAAAGATAAAACCACATTAAACAGATATATAAAGGTATTTGAGGATGCGGGAATTGAAATTAGACCTGTGGTTAGTGGAAATATGATGAATCAAATATTCATAAAGGACTACATAGGTAGTAAAAAGTTCGACTTACCAGGTGCACAAAAAATACACGAAGATGGATTTTATTTCGGAAATAACCCCGACATGACAGAAAACGAGATTAGTATAGTTATAAAAGCGTTTAAAGATGCCAGTAAATAAGGTCGAATACATATCGAAAGCTGAATTCTACACAAAGTTTAAAGTAAAGGAAGTCGATCTGGTAGAGTTAGGAACATTTGACCAGGATGATTTCAAGAAACTTGAAGAAATATTTGGATACCTAAAGGGCGGAAAAAGGCTCCGTCACTTAATCACAGGAATTCCCTATTTATTAACACATTTCTTTGACCTTTTACGTAATTTTGATCAAATCATATTGAATCAAATCAAAGACATCAGGAAATTCTCAAGGGATGAAGAAATACCGTTAAAAAATAGATACCCCCTATCTGACTACATAATGAAAGCAAGCATAGTATCGTCTTTCAAACCAAAAAAAATACTTGAAATAGGAACGTACTTCGGGTGGGGAACAGCATCGATAAAAGCAGCTTCTCCAACGACAGATGTATATACAATGAATCCTAAAGAAAATAGTGATGCAAACAATCCAATAAACGAAAATAATATTGGAGAAGTATACCGAAATAAAAACTTAAAAATAAATCAAATTTGGGCAGATAGCACAAACTACGATTATGCAAAGCTACCATCTATTGATGTCACGTATATAGATGGCAATCACGAATACAGCTTTGTGTACTCTGATCTTGAGAATACTTCAAAAATCACAGAAAAAGCTATTGTTTTGGATGACTATATTCCATCAAAAAATAGCCCGAGAGGTGGAGTTAGGGCGTGGGGCGACTGGAACAAATCCGTTGTATCTGCGGTTGACGACTTTTTGAAAATGAATGATAAACTATTTAAATATGCTTATTGGATTAAAGAAACACCTATATGCGTATTAATCAAATAATTATGGAAATAAGTGCAGGCCAATCAAAAAACTTTTTATATAATCTTTTGAAAATTCGAATAGTAGATGAGTATATCGCCGATGTGTATCCAACAGACGTAATCAAATGCCCTATACACCTAAGTATCGGATCTGAAGCAGTTTCAGTTGGAGTATGCTCTGCACTAAAAAAAAGTGACATGGTTATAGGAGGACATCGCGGACACGGAATATATCTCGCAAAAGGCGGAAATCTAAACGAATTTATGGCAGAAATGTATGGTAAAGAAACTGGATGCTCCGGAGGAAAGGGCGGATCTATGCATCTAATTTCACTTGAAAACGGCCTTTTGGGCACGACACCAATACTTGGATCAACAATACCAATTGGTGTTGGGGCAGCCCTATCTTCTAAATTGAAAAATAATAATAAAGTGACTGCAATTTTTTATGGAGATGGAGCATCAGAAGAAGGAGTATATTATGAAAGCTTAAATCTCGCAGCTTTATACAAATTACCAGTAATTTTTGTATGCGAGAACAATAAATACTCAATATTCCAAGATTTAAAAGCAAGACAACCCATCGATAACTTATACAAAAAAGGAGAAGCATTTGGTATATCAGGTGAAAGAGTAGATGGGAATAATGTAGAAGATGTTTTTACTGCAGCTAAAAGAGCAGTTAAATCAGCAAAAGCTGGAAAGCCATATTTAATAGAATGCGTTACAAATAGGTGGAGACAACATGTCGGGCCATTTTATGATCATGAAATCGGATTTGGAACAAAGGAAGAAATTGAAAAAATCATGCTAAACGAAGACCCAGTTGCAAATTTAATAAGAAAAGCTAAGAAAGCGGGTTTTTTCGACGAAAAATTCGTCGAAAAAACCCGCAAGCAAATTATTAAAGAAGTTGCTAATTCTGTCGAATTTGCAAATAAAAGCCCACTTCCGAGTGTCGAAAAGTTGTATAGTCATATATATTAATTATGAGAGAATTATCCTACGGAGAAGCTATAAAGGAAGCAACACATCAGATGATGGAAATAGATCCTTCAATAATTGTCATGGGAGAAGGAGTAAACGATCCTACTGGAATGTTTGGGTCAACCTCGGATTTATATAAGACATTTGGAAAAGAAAGGCTAATAGATGTTCCAAATAGCGAGAATGCATTTACAGGAATGGCAATAGGTGCTGCCATGACAGGAATACGACCAATTATCGTCCACCAAAGAAATGACTTTTTACTTTTAGCTATGGACCAAATGGCAAGTCAAGCAGCGAAATGGTCATATATGTTTTCTGGAAAAGTACATGTTCCGATAGTAGTACGAGCTGTTGTTGGCCGTGGATGGGGACAAGGAGCGCAACATTCACAAAGTTTACAAAGTTTGTTCATGCATTTCCCAGGATTAAAAGTCGTAATGCCAGCCACGGCATATGATGCAAAAGGCCTTCTTGTATCTGCACTTTCTGAAGAAAATAGCCCCATAATTATTATTGAACATCGATGGTTATATAAAGCTAAGTGTGACGTTCCACAAAATATTTATTCTGTGCCGATTGGTAAAGGTAATATTGCAAGAAAAGGTAAAGACATAACAATTATTGCTACCTCCCTAGCAGTTACAGATTCTTTAGCTGCAGCAGAAAAACTTAAAGAGTTAGGCGTTTCAGCAGAAGTTATAGATTTAAGGACTGTACGCCCATTAGACACTGAACTGATTAAGAAATCAGTAATAAAAACACAAAACCTAATAATTGTAGATTCGGGTTGGAAAACCTGTGGTGTATCTGCAGAAGTTGCAGCAGTGATAGCGGAAGATCCAAAATCATTTCGTGCTCTAAAGTCACCAATTAAACGAATAGCATGGGCAGAAACACCTGCACCAACTACATACGCACTTGAGAGTATTTTCTACCCAACTTCCGAGACTATTGTATCGGCGACATTAGAAGTGATAAAAGGCGAAACTATTAACATGGAATCAAAATACGAAGAACAAAAATTTACAAAAAAGCAATTTACAGGATCTTTTTGAAAAGTTTATGAAATTCTCACAAGATATAATTAACAAAGACATAGAAAATATTATTGACCAAACGAAAAATGGAATTAAAATGCTTTCAGGAAAGACGGTATTGATAACTGGATCTAATGGATTACTCGGAAGTTACATCGTAGACACAATAAAATACCTAAATGACAATAATATTTTAAAACTTCCATGCAAAGTTATTGGATTAAATAGATCGGAAATCACGAGTTCATCTAGAAATTTCCACGCACTAGAAGATAAAAACTTTAGATTCATCGAACACGATGTATCAATTCCTTTGTCATTCCCAATAGCTACAAAGATTGATTATATAATCCATTCAGCGGGATCATCAAGTCCAGCTGTGTTCCAAAAGTACCCAATAAATACAATTGATGTAAATGTTAATGGAACAAGATGGCTTCTGGAACTTGCGAAAAAACAAAAAATAAAAAGTATGCTTTATTTAAGTAGTGGTGAAGTGTATGGTAATCCAAGCGACGAAAATATACCGACACCTGAAACATACAATGGAAATGCTTCCCCACTTGATAAAAGAGCGTGCTATATAGAATCCAAAAGACTTGCAGAAACGCTATGTTCAATATATAAACAAAGTTTTGATGTTCCAATTAAAATTGCAAGGCCATTTGTAATCTACGGCCCAGGAGTGAAAACCACAGATGGCAAAGTCCTTTCCGATTTTATGAAATATGCAATTGAAAAAAAACCAATTGAAATGCTTTCCGAAGGACGAGACTTAAGATCTGACTGTTATATTTCCGATGCTACGATTGCATTCTTTAAAATACTCCTGTCAGACAAGAATGGTGAGGTTTACAACGTTGGAAACGATATGGAAGAATTTACTATACGTCAACTAGCTGAGAAAATTCATCAAATCTGTGAGGTAAATGGAACGCCAGTTTATACAGGACAAACAATCCCAGATCACCTTAAAGGCGCACCAAAAAGGTTTACTGCAAATATTGGTAAAATCAGAAACGATCTAGGCTTCTCTCCAAATGTAAATTTAGAAACCGGGCTTGAAAACACAATTGAGTGGAATAAGTTATATATTAAAGAAACAAATGAAAATGAAAAATAAAATCCCTGATACCTTTATGGTCTCGTGCGCAATTTTGTGCAAAAAAGAAGGCATGGCTGAATATTTCAAAGTAAGGTGTGAAAACTTCGTCTTAATTACCGTAATTCCTAAATATTCAAAAGACCAAAAACCAAAATGTGAAGTCTTCAAAAATGGAAAGCAAGTAAAGTCTTTTAATTTAATTACGATACCGGATTTTATATCAAATAAAAGTAAATACTTTGTTCACTTAGGATACATATTTTCTATAATTTATGCAGCATTTAAATTAAGAAAAAGATTTGAACTCTTCATAGGAGAAGGACACATTTATACATCTGCTGGGCTAATATTAAAAAGCTTTGGCTTTTTTAAGAAGATAATATACTCAAGTGGTGACTACTTTGTTGACGTAAAATCATTTCAAATAATTGATAAATTCTTGAATAAGCATGTAGATGCAATATGGTCAGCGTCAGATCGCATGTGTAAAGAAAGACTGAAAAATGCAGGTGAGATGAAAGCAAAAGGAATACAATTAACAATGCCTCTTGGGGTTGAGATGAAGCGAAAAATCATAAAAAATAACCGCTTAAAAACTAAAAACGTGCTATTTATCGGAAATATTCAAGAACATCAAGGATTGGATTTATTTATAGATTCAATGCAAAAACTCATAAAATTGTTTCCAGATATAAAACTTGAGGTTATTGGAACAGGGATGCACCAAAATAATATAAAGAAAAAAGTATCAAAATTAAATTTACTAGATTATGTAACATTCCATGGATTTATTGAATGTCAAGACAAAACAGATGAGATATTTTCAAAATGCGTTTGTGGAATTGCCTTATATATCCCCGAACTTTCAGGTTTTACAAAACTATCTGACCCAGGGAAAATCAAAGACTATTTGTCTGCAGGATTACCAGTAATAACAACAAAAGTTTTTAACTTCTCAAAGGAGATCAAAAAATGTGAAGCTGGAGAAGTAATTGATTACAAAGAAGATCAGCTAATTGAAGCTATCTCAAAAATAATAAAAAATCAAAGTACTTTGAAAACTTATTCAAATAAAGCTGTTAAACTTGCTGAAAAGTACGAGTGGGATAAAATACTTAATCGAGTGTATACGGGTACAAATAGCTTTTGGGAAAAGTCATAGTATGCAAAAAACGAAAAAAATTCTTTATATTGTTAATTTTTATGGAAGCCCGCCGTTAAACTACTTTGAAAAATACACCAGAGAACTTAATCTAGGAGAAATTTATATAATCAAATTGCCCGCAGTAAGATTAACAAAAGGTAAACTTTTTATCGACTCATTTATTATTAACGCCAAAGGAAAAAGAAACGAAATCAATATCGATATTAGATTCCCTTTCCCAGCCGCAATCATATTTCTATCCCAATATTTATTAAACCTTATTTTGCTATTTAAACTATTGGGGAAAGTGAAAATTAGACAATTCGATATATGCATTGGGGAAACTTCGTTTGGTAGTGCCTGCGCTTATCTTCTAAAAAAATTACACAAGGTTAAATATTCAATTTACATGAACGGAGATATTTTACCTGACAGAAAAAGTGTCGAAAGATACTACTTTAGAGATTCAAATCAACACTTTTCACGGTTAAACAAACTTGCGGATTCTATAATGATAATTGGCCAAATGTGGCTAAGGGAACTAGGCAGTAAATGCGATCTAATTTGGTATGTTACACATAAAATACATGATTGGGATATTAAAAACGGTATAAAAGCTGAAAATTATTTTTTTGCGGAAGCTGCAACAATTGATTTCAAAGAATTCAAAGCTTATTCAAAAATCCCAAAACAAAAAAATGTTCTTGGGTATATTGGCAGGCTAGATGAGTATGCTGGATTAGATATTTCTATCGAATGTCTAAAATATATAAAAAAACATATTCCAAATATAAGATTCGATATTGTTGGAGGAGGAAATGCATCTGTAGAACACTATAAAGAAGTAGCTAAATCACATGGAGTTTTTGACAATGTAAAATTTTATGGCTATATACCTGAAATGAGCGAGGCCTTTGATATCTTATCAAAGGCCTCGCTAGGCATGGCCCTATATAAACCAGATAAAACTAATATATCCCTAGCAACAGACGTATCGAAGGTTAAGGAATACATTAAAGTTGGTCTACCTATACTAATTGCAAAAGGTGGCCCATCAGTTGAAAATGAAATAAAAAGATATAATTCTGGGATAGTTGTAGACTATGATGCTAAGAAAATTGCAGATGCGATAGTTGATATCTTAAATGAAGGCAGTAGCTCTAGGTATCTAAAACTTTGCAATGGATTGGAAAACCATGCCAAGAGATTAGACTATAAAAAGCATTTTAAATACGTTTGGGAACAAATCCTAAAATTTTATGACGATTTTTAACCTATTAGCAAATTTATATGCGAACAAAAAATTCAAACAGATAATCAATTCAAACTTATTCTATCTGGTTTCTCTAGGTATATTAGGGTTGTCACCACTCTTTTGGTTTTATAAGGACTTTATTATTCGACCAGAAGAACTTAGTTATATCAATTACTCATTCCTTTTCGAAAAATATATATATGCTTGGTCGACGCACACATCCAATGGATTACCAACCACATATTCCAATCAGCTCATACTTTTCCCAGTCGGTTTGATTTATGCTTTTCTCGAAAAAATACAGCTAACGGAGCAACACATACAAAAAACAGTTTTGATCTTTTTCTTTGAATTGATATTACTTTCTTCATATGCACTTTTTGTAAAACTCTCAAATAATAATAAATCGTCGTTCTTGGCATCAATATTCTATTCATTTAATTTTTATACTCTTTCAATTCCTTTTTATACAGCAAAGATGATACAAATGGCTATATTCCCAATAATTTTCCAAACCACATTGAACTATTTAGAAACAAAGAAGATCAAATATATTTTTATTAACTATATAACTCTATTTATTTTCCAAGGTGTTTTCTCCAATATTGCTAACGCAGCAACGACAATGGTTGCTTACATTATTGCGGTTTTTTATTATGTTTATACAGCAAAACCAAAAGTAAATCTAACAAAGAACATCGGTTTTCTAACAACATATTTCCTTGCCATAATCCCAATATTTATAAACATTGGTTTAATTTTCTACTATTCTGTCTTAAATACAGACCTATATATTAAATTAAGAGAAACAAATGCATTTGCACATACATTTCTATCAACATCAATATCAAAGATATTCACAATTTTTCATGGAGCATGGTGGGAAAATTCTGAAGTTTATAACACATTATTTGACCATTTTAATAATCCACTCATAATTATTTCATCTATAGGACTCTTTGCATTCCTGATACTTGGATTCTTAACAATAGATAAACATGAAAAAAACTGGCGATTCTACGTCTTTTGGTTTTTTACTTTCTGCATTTTTATATTTTTTGTAAAAGGGATTAATCAACCTTTTGGTGCAATATATAAATTGATGTTCTTTAATGTTCCTGGATTCTTCGTATTTCGCGAACCATGGGCTAAATTCACACCGTTAATAGTATTTTCAGGCAGTATTGTTTTTCTTTATGTTTTCGAATCGATTTCAAAATATAAATATTTGCCAAAACTTATATTCATAATGATTTTGCTAATCGCTTTACCATTTTTAACTGGAAACGCCATAAACCATACTGGATCTGGTTATTCAGACACAGATATCCTAATTCCTGACTATTGGAAAGATTTTCATGAATGGTCAAAAAGCAAAGAGAACCAAAACCTTAATATTTTCGGAACACCAGTAATATACGGAACCCAAGAATACTATAATTGGCAAGGCTACGAAAAAGGAAATTTAACTGGGTCTTTTGTTTATACTTATCTGTATAGCAATTCAATCAACAGACTCGATGATCCAACTGGCATACACTACGAATATTTAAAAACATATAGTCCAAATTTATTTTCAATATTCAATGTTGATTATATTTTAAATCAAGGTGATGTTGTTGATATCGGAGCAAACAAGAACTACTCAATAGAAAATCTGTCAAACAAAAACATTGTTGAAAAAGAACCTTTTTTAACTTTTGGCAGACTGACATTATACAAACTACAACCGAAATATATATTGCCAAGGGTATACATACCGCAAAATATACATGAGTATAGAAGCAACGATGACAAAGTATTACCGACAATATTAAATATTTTCCCAGAAGAAACATCACCTGCATATATTTCGTTACGTGGAAAGGAAAGCTCTTACGACAACTTATCCAATTCTGCAATAACTGTAGGTAGTAAAGTCAACTCCAATATACAAACGTTAGACCAATGGGATAGTGGATGGCCATGGCCAATAGAAGTAAGGATATCCCCAAAGTCCACGAAATATAAACTCGTAAGATTCTCTGAATACATAAAACAAAAAACCACACAAAATCAGCTAGACAAAGTTGACCTTGACCTTTGGTTCGCAGGAAAAAGGATTGAGGAAATCCAGGAATTTGATTTAAATTCACTTGAAAAAAAAGACCTGCTTGAAGACTTCACACAAAAAATTGCATATATATCTAAAACTTTACGAAACCTTCCAGAAAGCGAGCGAAATGAAGAATACTGGGGGATTGTAAAAAAATCTCATATGTACATTAAAAGATTTATTCAAACTGGAGCCATAGACAAGACAGTCTATCTGGAAAAAAATCTTAATGAGTTGGATTCTTTTCAGTCATGGATAAATGAAAAAGTAAACTCGTACTGCAAAAAACAATGTTATGAAATCAAAGCGGCAGAAACAGGAACTTACCAAGTTTATATAAAAAACTCAGAACTTAGAAAAATTTGGCCTAAGATTGAGGAACTGAATAATTACAGCGATGGAACAATTTCTGTAACGGTTAAAACTAAAGAGTTTAATTCAGTATCTCCACAAACAATGAAAATTGCTCCACTTTATGTTGAAGATATAAACACGCCAGTAAAAATTGGCCAAATAGACTTAATTAAAGATGAAATCTACTATATAGACCTTTCGTTTTTGGATACTACAAATGTAGTAGATAACGGGTTGTGGAATACACCTGATATAGGTAAACAATCAGATTTCGAAATCGAATTTACACCACAATCAGTTATAAGTGAATATACTACAAAAGAGGGAGAGGAACTAAGGATAGAGAACAACATGATAAAATTCAAAGAACTTCCTAGATGGGAACCAGATACACAATATAAACTATCATTCAAATATAAAATAGATAATGGCAGACTTGGGGTTTTAGTCTCCGAAAACTTATTCGATATCTCGGCTATAGCAGAAGGGAGAATTGGTAGCAATTTTGAAAAAATAGATCATTCATCATTAATTCATAAAACTGCGTTAAAAGAACTGATGCGCGAGAAATGTAGCTATGATCTCAACAATGAAAACTGTTGGATGAAATATGAAAAGGTCATCCACTCAAATAGCTTATCAGCAGATGCATCAATATATTTCTATGCAACTCCCGATTCTAATAATTTCTCGAAAGTTTTGGTTAAAGAGATTAAGATAGAACCTGTAACGGACCTAAAACCAATTCTCATATTCAATAAAAATACAGACATAAGTATCACTAAACCAAACATAAAATATAAAATGATAAATCCAACAAAATATTCGTTGGAAATTCAAAATGCTATGTCTCCGTATGTAATTGTTTTCAGTCAAACTTTCCATAAAGGATGGAAACTCTATATTAACAATCAGGAAGTTGGTAAAATGCGACACGAAATTGCAAACGGCTATGCAAATGCATGGCAAATAAACCCGAATGAAGTAGAAAACCAAAATAATTACACATTAACTTTAGAGTATTATCCACAAAAAATACTTTATTATACTTGGGGTATAACAATATTAATATTTATATTCTCCATCATTTATCTATTATTTGAAATCTTATTCAATAAAAATTATAATTTAGCAGAATCAAGACAGATAGACTTGTACTCACAAAAACCTCAACTAATTAGATTATTAAGAATAAAGATGGTAAATAAACTAAAAAAACCTCTGTTGACTTTGGGTATCTTAACTATATTGTTGTATGAATTAAGTAGCTTTAGTACAATATCCGATTTTGTAACTTTTGTAATAATAATATTGGCGATAATAGTTATAAAGCTAGCTAGGATTAATAGTAAAAATTTAATCTATACGTCACTTTCACTTATCACAATTATGGCAATTTTTAGATTGTTTGAAAATTACACTTTCACCGAAATCTTTGCTACTTTCGCACTCACACTAATTATCGTAACCTCATATATAGAGCTTACTCGCAAGAGCAAAAATGAATAATTCATCAATATTTTCAAATTTTTTTGGTGATAACGTCGGAAATATTATTAATGTCTCAAATGCAAACACACATCTAATAATTAATGTTTTTTTACTTTTTGTAGTATTACTAATTATTTTTTACAACAAATCGCAAATCCCTAAGAATAACTACCTGATTGGATTATCTCTTTTTTCAGTTTTAACCCTCTCCCCTCTTCGCATTCGTTATTCTATGGAATGGCCAAGTCATGCCAATTGGGCATGGATTGTTTTTTATTTGATTTTTTTGTTGATGTTTTTGAAGAGTCCTTTTTCAAGAAGCTTTAAATATCCATTGCTTGCAGGGGTTTTCTTTTTTATTGCTTTGATTGAAAATGCTTACCACGGCGTTATGTTAGCGTTTGTTTCGATTCCTGTTTTGATTTTTTCATTTTTCTTTCACAAAAAAGAGATTTTTAGAAAAGAAAGCGTTTCGATATTTGTAAGAAATTTTTTAATCTTTGGATTCATCGCTGTTATATCAGTCGTTTATCAAAAATACCTTTTTAGCAAACCTGTGCAATATGGCCAGAATTCCACAACAACTGTAATTGAATCCGCCTCTAGGTCCCCTTCTGACCGCTGGGCTTTTTCTGCTAGACCTTGGAATTATTTGATTCCGGATATTGATCATCCTGTTTTTGGTGATTTAGCAGTTCGGGTAAACTTCTGGATTTGGCAACATCCTCCTTATTATTTAACAGAGCCGTTTTTTCCTAAAGAGCATACATTATTTTTAGGCTACACACTTATGGCCCTTTCAATTTATACAATTTGGCAAACTTATGTTAAAAAAAATATTACAGGAGACCAAAAATTTAATGTCACTTTCTTTTTGATTATCGCCGTAACTGCATTTATTTTTAGCATGCCTCCATATATTGGAATCGACAACCTTAAAATATACTTCCCTTCTCACTTTATATACGACTTTTTGCCGCAATTTAGAGCATATGCAAGATATGGCGTATTAGTATTTATAGGAAACGCGGTAATCGCAATGATTGGCTTAAATTATCTAATTTCTAAATCATTTATTAATAAACCGCATCAAAAATTTAAACAAAATATATTAATATTATTAATTTCAGTCCTTGCCATCTTTGAATTTATACCCGGAAAACACTTAATTTCTATACTCCCAACACCTCCATACGAGTGGCTCCGAATGCAAGCGTTACAACAAACGCCACTAAAATACATCGAAATCCCCGCACGTGCAGACTACGCAGACCATCTTTACACATATGATGCTAATATCGAAATAATAAATCCATACTTAACAACAAGAGGTGACGCAAAATTAATCGAGAAAATGATTTGGGATCGCGATCCAAACGACAAACTATTCTGTGATCTAACAATCAAACTTAATGCCAAATATCTGTTCTACCATGAAAAGGAACTTAACCGAAAAAAGTACGTTCAAGAATTCATGGAAACTGGAGTCGTTACACCTCAATTAAAAGTTGCAATGGCTGAAAGTTGGGGACAACCCGTATTTGGGAATCACGTGCCTAAAACCGATGGAGACCTCGCAAAAGAACAAATTACTAAAAACATGAAAAACTTTTTATTACATGATCCTAAACTAATTTTAATAAAAGAGTACACAAATGATGAAATAATTGGAAGCCGTCCAAACAAGAACTTCTCTGCCGATAAATTCGATGCAGTTACTGTATTTGAGATAAATCGTGGATACTGCAATTCCACAACTAATCCTTAATCAAAAACCGACATCATATAATCGCCGCTTATTAAAAAGTTTTTGCCATGTTGGTAATTTTCACCAACTAAGGTCACCTTTTCTACAACATCTTTTTTGCCCAAAATAATAATTTTTGGAGCATTCATTATAAGCGTTTCACGGTCATTAAAGACGTGGATATCACAAGTTCTTAAATAATATTCCCCATCTTTTTTCTCAAAAACATCACAGTAAAAACCAACCAAAGACAAATCAACACTAGAATCAATCCATACAGAAGCATTCTCAAAAAGCATCCTATTAGATGCTAATTCAGACAAAAATGCCAAATCATAATTATATGAATTAGATTTGTGATATAAATTCGCAGAAATTACAGCAGAAATAAATGATGCAGTAAGAACAATCAAATAAACCATATTGTGATTGACATCAACTTTAAATTTCACATACTTAATTAATATTAAAACTAAAAGCGATACAACAAAACAAACCAGCCACTTTGTTGAAATGTAAACTCCTGGCACAAATAGATTAATCAAATTAATCACAATTGCAGTCGAAATGAATGTCTTTTGATTTGTATTTAGTTTCTTAAAAATCCCAATTAATAAAATTAAACTTCCAAAATAAAATATTAGTGAAAAGATTCTTCCAGTAAATGAAAAATTTCCGAAAATATATCTAAACAAATCAAAAAACACATAATTTTTTTCTGCATTGATAATTAACATCTCAACATGTGTTATAGGTGACATAAGATAAAAAAGTGGCAACAAGAAAGACATTCCGACAAAAGAATAGATTACAAAAGAATAAAGCGCTGATAAATTAAATTGTGGCAACTTTATATCAATCTTTTTGAAATGATAAGTCGCATAGCTTGCTGCAATTACAACATAAATCCAAAAAAATTCTGACTTATATGAATACATAACTCCACCTACTAAAAACGAAACTATTCCTGCAAAAAAACCAATCGAGATAAGATTTAGGGTTTTTGCCGAAACCGATCTGTAAAGCATATAAAGTAGCATTGCCCAAAACAAAATAAAACAAACCAAAGC